>Ga0247610_10006368_pt1 | contig 12283 bp, 12 predicted proteins | sample 174DNAGHGhighgp2_FD_193483 | JGI IMG/M metagenome (GOLD analysis project Ga0247610, IMG submission 193483) | Sheep rumen microbial communities from Palmerston North, Manawatu-Wanganui, New Zealand - 1742 DNA GHGhigh gp2 | ecosystem: Host-associated > Mammals > Digestive system > Stomach > Rumen...
CAACTGGGGCTTCAAATACATCGGAGGGCCACTGCCTGATGAATTGTAAACTAACTAAATGACAATAATATGGATTGCTTCGTCGTTCCTCCTCGCAATGACGACCAAAACAGAATCGGGCATCACTGCGAGGAACGAAGCAAAACGAAGCAATCCAGAAAATAAAGAATAACTAAAACTGACAACTGATATGAACGCAACCTACTCACAACGACTCATCAAACTCGCCGACCTCAACCATCACCAGACCTTCTTCGCGGGCCGATGCTCCGAATGGTTTCTGGAAAGCTCCTATTTCGCCGTGGCACAATATGTTGACACCAAAGACACTGTCCTCCTTGTGCTGCATGGCATCGATTTCAAATTTCCGATTTTCGCGGGCGACATCGTCACCTTCGAAAGCAAGGTCATCCATGTGGGGCGCAGCACTTTGACGGTCTACACCAAGATGTACCGTAGCCGCGAACCTGAGAAAGTGGCCGCTGACGGCTTCGCCACGTTCTCCTATTTGGATGAGAACCATCATAGCAAGCCACACGGTATCACCCTCACTCCCGAAACCGATGAAGAACGCTTCTTGCAACAGCAGGCCATGGAGGTGATGGAAGACTCCAAACGACGTGCTCGGGCGATGAACGAGGCTGGGAAGCATTGACCCTCCCTTGCCACTTGTTGTGATAATGCTTATCTTTGCGCCTCAAAACAATAGAGGAGGTGATTATGATTTGGGTGACCAGTGATTTGCATTTATTTCACAATCAAGAGTTTATTTACAAGTCGCGAGGTTTCGATACCGTGGGGCAGATGAATGAGGCCATCGAAACCCATTGGAACGAAATGATTGGCGACGATGACGAAGTCTATATTTTGGGCGACCTCATGGTGGGCGGCAAAGGCAATGGCAATGCCGAGGGCATGAAAATCGTCAGGCGACTGAAAGGGAAGAAACACATCGTTATCGGCAACCACGACACCGATACCCGCATTGCCTTGTATCGTGCCGAGCCGAGTGTCATCGAAGTGCAGTACGCCACCCGATTCCGCTACCGTGGTTATAGCTTTTATTTGAGCCATTATCCGAGCATCACGACCAATTTGCAACACGAAACCCTCAAACAGGGCGTCATCAACCTGTTTGGCCACACCCATTCCAAAGAAAGGTTCTACGACGACTTGCCGTTTATGTATAATGTATCATTGGACGCGCACGATAACCGGCCTGTGACGATTGAGCAGGTGCTGGCGGAGGTGAAAGAGGCGTATGCAAGTTTGGAGTGTTGTGCCAGCTGTAGTGGGACACTGAAAAAATGATAGTTTCAAAGGTGTTGGTGTCGTAGTAGGACGAATCTATATCAAGTCCATTGTCCTTTTGCGCATTATGAAGTGTTGTTTGGCAGCGATGGTATCCATAAAAGTCCAGACAAGTGCATTCTTGCTGTTATAATCGTCCATCACCTATTCAAAATATTGGTCAATATCCTATTTGTTCGGGACCTTGCCTCACGTACATACAAAGCACATGATTACATATCTCAACTAACAGTTTAATATGCTTTTATAAATTTCAACAACTCGTTCTAATTCATGGATTTGAAACTTGTAAATGTTAACAATGACCTCATCAACGATTTTTTTTGCAGTATTATAGTATTCGTTCATATATTTTTCTCCCTTTTCTATTGGGAATCCATTCTCCATTAGGTGAGTTATATCACTTCTCATGTCTTCCATTGATGCATTCATTGTTGTGCAACAATTTAGCAACTCCTGTTTCATGCCCTCTAAGGCACGGATTATATCCGTAATATATGTTTCGCCCATGACATTTCTTTTTATGGTTCAACCTCTATTATTGTTCATTAAGGATTCTGTTGAATCCAGCAATCATTTTATCCAAGTATTCCACGTGCTCTGTTTGCATAATTAGACAAAGCCTGTTAATGACCTTAATATCGTTTTCATTTTCTATGCGAATAGACTTGGCAACCTCACCAGGAAGTCCCGCACTTCGATAAAAATTCAAGGCAACATTGATAGACTCCATCTTATGATGAAGAAAATTGGAATAGTTCAGAACCATTTCTTTCATTTCGATGGTCCTTTGCAACATAACTGCCACGTCGTTTTCGTTCATAATACTAAGTTTTATTGATTATTATTCTTCTATGATTTCAGATAAAATGCGAAGCGCATCGAAACCAGTGATTTCTTTTACCGATTCGGTTGTATTATCGTAGAGATACACAAATGGGAATCCTGTTTCCGTGTCCTCTGGAAAACAGAAATTATATACCTCTTGACCTTGATATTGTCCGCAATGTTCATGACAATATCCATAAAGGTCGATGAGGTCTTGGGCCCGTGCTATCACTACATTAGGAATAGTTTCACTCATGATTTCTTACAGAATAATGACACATATTTCATATTAAACAATTTGTTGTCCACTCGCATAATTCCTTTTTCTTTTGGCTGAACACGGGCAAGAGAATGTACCAACTCCTCAAGACTTCTCCTGCCATCCTCTCCTTTATCAGGATTATAAACTTGAGGCTCAATATGGTATAGCCTACCGTCATAATCGCGCTGAAGAATAGTAGCATGTCCTCCTCCGTATTTCCATTTCAAGGTGAAAATATAAACTCCTTTTTCCGCACATACTTGATCAAAGAACATCCTATAGTCCTGCGGATACATCTTTTTCAGCCCGTTTTTCTTCATCCAATCACAGATATAAACAGGAGTCGCCTTGCTTCCATCCAAGTTGTTCCAAATTTCAAATGAATTGCATTTAGAAAGCCAAGTGTTCAAGTTGTCTTTTTTGCGGGGATTGCCTTTGGCCTGAATGTTAAACCCGCGTAATCTCAACACATAAGCTGCTGCACAAGTCGCGCAATTTACTTTATACTGATATGATTTATTGTAATTAGGGTTCGCATTCTGCTTGTCTGCTTCTTCTATGCTCATTTGTTGCCCCCAAGGTGCTCCCATAAACAATTCAAAATCCCTGCAATTCTTGATCATCGCAATCCTGTCTTGTGTTGAAAGCCCCTTCATCTCTTGAAAGGTATGGCTGTTGCCCGAGCGCATATCATACAAGCCAAAATCACTGGCGGAAAGACTATATGGGGTAGCATTCCCTGTTTCGTTCAATATTTCATATAGTTTTCCGGCAATATTTTCCAAATAGGGAATGCATATCTCTTTAATATATGAAATAATACATCGAACATCGGTTTCGTTCCGCCATAAATGTCCGCCATAATAGGTATTATAGATATTTACAGGAAAACCCCGATAAACAGCATCTTCAAGTTCTTGCTTGGGATACACCACGATACGTTTTTCAAGATTGCCCATGAAATCTTGAAGAATGCTTATTAACCTTTTAGTTTGGTTATATTGATTGAGAACGGAAGTTTCCATTTTTTTATAGCCTTAACACATCTTCAATTTCCTGTTGTACTCTATCCAAATACGCATAATCCACACGACACATGCGGTCTAACAATTCATCCAGTTCTTTGTTCACATGGCCCATATATAACGGCCCCATAAAATTATCAGCGACTTCTGAAAGCAGCCCTTCCTGACGAAGATGATTGACTATGGAAATGACTTCGTCCTTCATGCCGCTCGCTTCTCTTGCCACCGACAAGATGTGTTGTTTCATCTCTTCAATGGTCATTATTTGTTGTGTCAAACTCATACTATTCTTTTTTTCTATTCGTTTTTCTCATATATCTCTAAACCCACCGCTATTGCACATTCTATAACAAAAGCAATGGCAACACATATAGCAATCCTACCTATCCACAAAAATCCAGAATAAGCCAGCACCCATACCACACCCGGCAAAACTGCCACTATTCCTAACGCAGCACCAATAACTTCACGTATTATCTCATTTTTGTCTTCTTCTGCCAATTTCTCAACGATAATAGTTCCTACAATTAATATGACAATACCAATAGCGATTCTGCCTATCCACCAAAACCCAGAAAGATACAACACCCATACCAAAACCGCTAATAATGCTGCCATTCCAAATATAAAACCAAGATTTCTTAAAAATCTCTCCATTCGGCTTCTCCTACAGGCATCTATTTCATATTGATACATGAAAAAAGACTTTCTTGCAGAGGTTAAACTATCATGAAACGCTTTGTGTCTCTTATTGGTTAACCATCTGTGTTTAGCCAAAGTATTTTGAATATCCTTATTTCTTTTAACAATGGCCTCTTCTATACCAGCATCCAATTCCTTAATGCTTTCAATATTCTCTAATCTTCTACTATCCTCTATCCACAATTGATTTGAATCAAGAATACTCCGCAATCTTCGCATTTCTTTATATAACTGACCCTTAATATCCGATGCCGACTTTTGAATTTCCTTCAATTGTGAAATATACTTCTCGATTTCATCCAATTTCATCTTATCGTGAATAGCATCAACGATATTATAAAAACTATTTATCACCTCATGATTGTCTAGCTTTTTTATGTCATCTATTATCTTTTTTGTTCCAGCAATTTCCTCATTGACAAGAAAAAGTGTGTCCAAATTATTGGTCATTGTTTCAATAGAGTCACCCATATCAAGATTAAAGCTCTCAAGATACAACTCAACCTCACTGCTAATCTTATGAAAACGGGAAAACACTTCCCAATTATTGGAAAGATACTCTCTAAACGCTTCAAATCTCGCCTTAATCGCCTCCAATTTCGCCTTCTCAACTTCCAAATTGGCCTTGTCTTTTTGGTTATGGACATCAACAAGATGCAATTCGTTGAGCGAATCTAATAATTCTTTATATGCTGTATAATTATCTAACATCACGATAGTTTTCAAAAAAGTTAGAAACAAAATCCGTTATCGAAGAATTATTTTTAACTGTGAATCTCGAATAAACTTTGCATTGCTCATAAGATGCTTTGTCAGATGCTTTGTCAGATGCTTTGTCAAGGCGGCCATTATCAACGATCACTTGCCCATTGACATCCATGTTCATTCTTTTGAGAATAGAGATGTCAGGGTTTCTGTTGTCATCTTGGGAATACAGATTCCCCATATCAGCATTTTTCATCGCAATACGATTGACAAAACGTTCTATAATGCCAGAGAATCCTAGTGATGAAAATGATGAATAAGAGAAAGCATGAATAATACAATGAATTCCCAAGGGAGGGCCTTCCGTCAAAATATCAGACAGTATTTGTGTGGTCGTCTTTGTTGTCATGCTGTATCTATCTTGAACAGGTTTCAATGCTTCACAATTTTGGGCATTCAACACAACGAGCACCATTCTTTCCTCCACAGGTTTCCTTTCTCGCTGAGCATCTTTGCGACGCATCAATTCCGCATTTACTTCCGCAACAACTTCATCCATCTCTTCGGATTGTTTCAGGATAAAACTGTCAGAATAACTGGCTAGAAAGTCCAGCGCTTTTTTAACTTCTTCGTTTCCCCAGTAAAAACAATCCACGATATAGAACTTGCTATTGGGGTGACTTTGCTGTTTCAATTGCAATAGCTGTAACATAATGGTATAAAGCAAAGTCTTATTGTCATTTCCGATGATGAGGGTGTTTGAATTGGGCAGACGGCTAAAAACTATGCGTGTGTGTCTCTCTCTCAGCAAATTGGGCTTCCCAATATAAACAGAACAGTTGTTGTTGTTGATTTGATCGGTTTTGTTCCCAATCAATATGTCTTTAAGCTCCGGATTCTCTGCAATATCAGCCACGATTCCTTTTTTACAAAGAAAAGGAATATGATTCGTTTTGAATACTTCCTCGTATTTCTTAGCCAAAAACTCTACTCGCTGACGATATATTTTGGAATCGGCCACTCTGAATACTACATTCCTGTTAATATCGCCACCTGAATTATTCATAATGGCATGCCATTTTGGCAAATCTTTTGCCGCATTGTTCCCAATGGTAGCATCGCTTACATCAGCCTCCTCATTCATCGCAAATCTATATGTAATTTCCTTTGGAACATCGTCTGGTATACCTACATTGATCAAAGACTGTGTGACCAAAATGACACTAATGCCAAACTTCTGCCATCCTCTAATAGCCGTTCTTAACAATTCACGAGCATTATTAGTGATTTCGTATTCTTGAATTATATTATTAGCATTTCCATCATCTTTTTTGAACAGCACTTGGAACTCATCTATAATCAACACAATACGCGGCATTTCCTTTCCTGTGACTTCTCGATATGTCCACATATTCCTCACTTCTACATCGGGGTGTTCGTCCTGAGCTTCTTGAAATTTCCTAGAGCGATCCTCTGTTTCTTTCAGAAGATATTGAAACATTCTCATCACATACTCTCTATTGTCGGCCATCATAAGGGCTTTAACATGTGGCAGCGTTTCAAAGATATTGAAAGTTGTACCGTTTGGCGAAAAGTCGACCAAGAAGAACTGTAGCTCCTTAGGAGAATACTTCATCGCAGCATTGACGATAATGGCATTTGTCAATGTACTCTTACCAGAGCCAGATCGCCCTGTAATCAGTGCAGAGAAATCGTTTTTGTTAGGGTCTTTGTTAAGGCTAAGGCCCAATTCAAACATAAAATGAGTTGACGGTCCAATACAACCGACTGGAATTGAGATGCCTTTTGTCGCATCCCCTTGCCATACCTTTCCATTAGATATTAGTTCTTCTGCCCAATCATCAAGTGAGAATGATACTTCCTCGTACTTTATCCCTTTAAGAAAATCGGCAAAAGTCTTAGTTTCTTTTGGTAATGCCATGTCCAATGATGGAATCACATTTGGCGGAAGAATTAACGGCCAATTTTCAAGTTCAACGCGCCCATTTCTGTTGAATATACATGCACAAATGCGTTTGAACTGTCCTAAATCAAGGTTTCGATAGCCAACTACATTGTTTTGATTGTAATTAATAAAGATTTTAACGCCAGCCTTCAAAGCATTGCCTACACGAATTAGGCTCAGCAGGCTATCTATGGTTTGCTGAGAGAATCCTCTAGGAAAACCTTCGATGAAGACAAAATGATATGGTCGAGCCATCTGTCCAGGTTGAGCGTTATAGTCATCAATACTTGCATATTTGCCCAAGAAAGTACGATTTGCCTCAGCAACCTCTTTGCCAAGATCAGACACAAGTTTTTTAATGCCATCCTCTTCAAAAACTATCTGTTTTTGAAATTTCGGATTCGATAAAGATGAGACGTAACGATATTTGCCTCCTAAATCCATGTCCACAATAGAAACCTTGACCAGATTCGTTTTCATGGTCAACAGCATTCTTAATATGATGTTTGTAAATAGATTGGACACCTGCTCGGTTTCAGCGCCAACATCAAACCATACAGCATCCACAGCCGTTGGAAGTAACAAAGGGATTTTCATTTTTCCATCATCGTTGGTGTCGGGTGTCAAAAGCAAGTCTCCGTATCTCAACAATGAAGGGATTACGTTTCTTGATGGCTTTTTCAAATCTGTGTCCCAATCTGCAACGGCCATCTTATCATCTTGCTCGTCACACACCTCTTTAAAATGGCTCAGGCTGTTTTTCACTTGCCTTACAGCCTCTTCGCGTCTTTGGTGAAGTTGCTCTAATCCCAATTGGAAAAATCTATCTATATCTTGTTGCAAGTCTTTCATGATTATTTGTCGTATTATGCAAAACGATGGGTGCAGAACTAAACATTAACCATTTCATATTCAGTGTTTTCAACCTAACTGATTCTGTCACAATGGCTAAAATATGTCATCACAAAAACATAATAATTAGTTCGCTCTTCAAATCGTTTTATTGTTCATTCTTCTCTCTCAATTGAGCAATGCGTTTTTTCGCTTCTTCTCTTCGTCTTCTTTCAGTTCCTTCTCTTTCTTTATTCCTTCTCCTTCCCTTTTCTTTGATTATCAAATTTTCTATCTCTTTCTCTCTTTGTAGCATTTCATTCCATGCTATTTCATCGGTTATTTGTTCAAGATGAGTTTTGTTTTCGTCTTCTAAAACGGGTTCTTCTGTTTGTGACATGTCTTTTCTTTCTTCTCCTTTATGTTGCGCAAAAATACTGATTTTTTCGCAATTTGCGACCGTTCTCACTAACAATTCAACAATTCAACACCCAACGCTTCGACAAAATCAATATCTTTTCTGTCAGTATTTCACGCAAATTTACTATTTTTGCTCTCGCATTCCTGGTTCGCAGACAACCACGCTGCAAATCTAAGGTTTGCCCCAAAATTGAATTGAAAAGCTATGATACGACTAGAAATCTGTGCCAACGGCATCAAGTCGTTGCAGAACGCGATGGAGGGCTGTGCCCAGTGCGTTGAACTGTGTGAATGTTTGGAAGTGGGCGGTGTGACGCCTTCATTCGGAACTTTGGCTAAAGCCATCGACATTTCATTTATCCCCATGCGGGTGCTTATCCGTCCGCGACCGGGCAACTACATCTACGACGAGGAAGAAATCGACATGATGAAAACCGACATCATGCTCTGCAAGAAACTCGGCTTCGAAGGCGTCGTCATCGGTGCCTTGAACGACAAGGGCGAACTTGACTTTGAAGCAATTAAAGCCTTGATGGAAGCAGGCGAGGGGCTGAAGTTTACCTTCCACCGCGCCATCGATGCCTGTGTGAAGCCTTTCGAGGCGGTTGAGCAACTGATTGAACTCGGCTTCGACAAGATCCTCACTTCGGGTGGCAAGCCCACGGCCTTGGAAGGTGTCCCGATGATTGCGGAGATGCAGTTGCGCTATGGCGACAAAATCGGCATCATGCCTGGCGGCGGCATCAACCTCGGCAATGTGAAGGAAATCCTTGACATGACGGGTGCGGTACATTGCCATGCCTCGTTGGCGCATTGGGTGCCGCGCTTCAACGAGAAACTCTATCCTAACCAAAAGGACGCTACTGGCGCCACGATGGTCTGGACGGAGTCGAACAAGGACTTGATTTACGAAATGGAGAAAATATTGAACCCGTAATTGTCTCACGCAGAATGCGCAGAATTATATGAACCTACAGGCTGCAAAATTTGCGTCGCTTCGCGTCATTGCGAGGAACGAAGCAATCCATAAAAAGATTTGTTGTCTGGATTGCTTCGTCGTTCCTCTTCGCAATGACGCGAAGCGGGTTGGCGCAAAGCGGCAACAATTCCCATAATTCTACGCATTCTGCGTGCCAAAAAAAAACTCACAATGAAAAAACTACTTCCTCTGTTTCTTTTGACATTTGCCTTTTCGGCGTGTCAACAAGTTGAAAAGCAAAACGTCGTCGTGCAAAGCCTTAACCAAGGCTGGACGCTCACGGGCGACACCTTAGATATTAATATGCAGGTCGATGTGCCCTCGGTGGTGCAGCAAAGCCTCTATGACAACGGCCTGATACCGCATCCTTATCTCGGCACGGTGGAAAACCAGTTGCTTTGGATTTCAGACCACCCTTGGGACTACACTTTGCATTTCAATGCAGACAAGGATTTGCTTGATAAAGAGAAAGTTGAATTGGAATTTGAAGGCATTGATACATACGCCGAAGTGAAATTGAACGGCGAAAAACTCTTTTTTGCCGACAACCAATTCCGCGTTTGGAAACACGAGGTGAAAGACTTGCTGAAAAAGAAAGACAACCTTTTGGAAGTGCATTTCCTTCGTTATGACAGCACACAATTGGCTTTGTATGAGCAACATCAGCCTCGATTGCCTGAAAAATACGCCGTTTCGCGCAAGGCACCTTACCAGCACGGCTGGGACTGGGCACCGAAGTATAAGAATGTGGGCATTTGGAAGCCCGTGAAGCTGATGGGCTGGAATGAAGTGAGACTGGAAAATGCCTACGTCACTACGCAAACGGCTGATGAGGAAATGGCTGAGTTGGAGCTGCATCTTGACTATGAAAGTGATAGGGAAGAAGAGGTTGAGGTTGCTTTAGAGGTCGGCCCTTCGACAAGCTCAGGGACCTCAACTCTTTTGCCGACGGAAAGCAGGTCCTTGAGCCTGTCGAAAGGCCGTCAACATATAGTATTGCCTATTACCATTGACAATCCTCAAATTTGGTGGCCTAACGAAATGGGCGAACAATCTTTGTATGAATTTGAGGTTCGTTTGAAAAAGGATGGCAAAGTGTTGGATTCCAGAAAATTCAAGTCGGGCATCCGTACCTTCGAGATGGTCGATGAGCCTGACAGCATCGGGCGGGCGTTCTATTTCAAGGTGAACGGTGTGCCATTCTATGCCAAAGGTGCCAACTATGTCCCCGAGGAGATGATTGAGACCTGGAATGATGTTGACCATACGATTCAACTCTTGGAGCAAGCCAAAGACGCCCATTTCAATATGCTTCGCGTGTGGGGCGGCGGCATTTATCCTTCCGACGACTTTTTCACGCTTTGTGATAAATATGGCATTTTGGTTTGGGAGGATTTCATGTATGCCGGCACAATGTATCCTTACGACGAGGCTTTCCTCGAAAACGCAAGAATCGAGGCGGAGGAACAGGTGAAACGCTTGGCTTCGCATCCATCGTTAGCCTTGTGGTGTGGTGGCAACGAGATTTCGGAAGGCTACTACAACTGGGGCTGGCAGCAGTCTTTGGGCTGGAGCGAGGAAGACGACAAAGCCATCAAAGCCGGCTATGATAGATTGTTTGAAAACATTCTGCCACAAGCCGTTGCGAAATTCGACGGCTCACGGCCCTATTGGCCCAGTTCGCCCTCGAAAGGATGGGGCCGACCCGAGAGTTTGACCGAAGGAGACGTGCATTATTGGGGCGTTTGGTGGGGCGAGTTGCCCTACGAAGTCTATCGCGAGAAGGTGGGCCGCTTCAACAGTGAATACGGCTACCAAAGCTATCCCGATTACCAAACCTTGCTGAAAATCGCACAAGGTGAGGAACTAAGCAAGGATGCCGAGGTGATTGCGGCGCACCAGAAACACGCCCGTGGCACGCGCCAAATCGACGATTTCATCAAACGCTATTACCCCAATGCCCAGCCGAAGGACTTTGAGGAGTATGTGCATTTGAGTCAACTCTCGCAAGCTTATGGCATGGAAGTCGCCATCGAGGCGCACCGCACGGCGAAGCCCTACAATATGGGCACACTTTATTGGCAACTCAACGACGCCTGGCCTGTGACTTCTTGGTCGTCCATCGACTATTACGGCAACCCCAAGGTGTTCCACGAAAGACTGAAGACCCTTTATGCGCCGGTGCTTTTAAGTCTCGACAGGAAAGACTACGGCGTTTTCGTCACGTCCGACTTGCTTCGCAACATCGATGGCACCCTGACTGTCAAAGTGTGCAACCTTGAAGACCTCAAATTAGATATGCTCGAAGATCATCCTTTGTTTGAGAAAAAAATGAAGGTGAAGTTGGATGCCAATGAGAATCGGAAATTTGTCGTTGAAGGCTTGAGAGAATTCTTGGCTAATGCCGACTTGCAAAAGGTTTACGTGAAACTGCAATTGGCCGAAGGCGATACCCTCACCGCCGAGCGCAAATGCTATTTTTCCGCTTTTTATGAACCACGCCAGAATGGACTTTGAGGATACACAACTTGCAAAAAGTTACCGTGAAGAACCGATTTTACCTGCAAAAAGTTACCGTGAAAAGCTGAAATTACCTGCAAAAAGTTACTTTTTGAGCGTAATATGGAATCGTAATTACATTAAATAGTGTTAGTTATGTGTTGTTTTGCGGATTTGTCGGATTTTTATGAAAAAAAAGCCTGTATTAGGCTGTAACTTTTTTCCCGCTTCTCCGTATTACGGGTGTTGACGGAGGACAGAAGACGGAAGACAGAAGACGGAGGACATAAGACGGAGGACAAAAGACAGAGGACAGACGACAGGGGACAAAGGACAAAGCCTCACGTCCTGAGTCCCATGTCCTAAGTCCTAAGTCCCACGTCTTAAGTCCTAAGTCCCACGTCCTCCGTCAATAACTTGTAGCACGATTAACAACTTAAACACCAATAAAAATGAAAACAAGATTATTTTTTGCAGCTTTGCTGCTGCTGGCCTTCGGAACGGTGAAGGCACAGGTGAATGAACCCAAACCGGTCGATCCCAAAACGGATAGCATCATGAAAAACCGAAAGGCTGAATTGTTGCAAATGCAAGAGCAGTTTTCCGAATGGATGCACGAGCTGGGGATGAATATGCAGCATCTTTCGGATTCCATTGATTGGAAGTCGTTTGAGAGAGACATGGAACAATGGGGCAAGGAAATGGAACAGTGGGGGAAAGAGATGGAAAAGTGGGGCGACAAGTTTGATAAGTCC
>Ga0247610_10006371_pt1 | contig 12278 bp, 12 predicted proteins | sample 174DNAGHGhighgp2_FD_193483 | JGI IMG/M metagenome (GOLD analysis project Ga0247610, IMG submission 193483) | Sheep rumen microbial communities from Palmerston North, Manawatu-Wanganui, New Zealand - 1742 DNA GHGhigh gp2 | ecosystem: Host-associated > Mammals > Digestive system > Stomach > Rumen...
GTTCCGAGCTCAGCCTCAACAACTACGCCGTGGTCGTGAGCATACTCAACAACCTGCTTTGTGAGAGCGATGTTGTCCTCGAAAGACTTGGAAGAAGCGTCGATCATGACAGATGTGAAGCCGCCGTCGATGCATGACTTACAAAGCTCGAATGTATCACCGTGGTCAAGGTGAAGAGCGATCGGGATCTCAGGATTCTCGATAACAGCAGCCTCAACGAGCTTTACGAGGTATGTGTGGTTAGCATAAGCTCTTGCGCCCTTTGAAACCTGAAGAATAACAGGGCTCTTGAGTTCGCCTGCAGCTTCTGTGATACCCTGAACGATCTCCATGTTGTTTACGTTGAAAGCACCAACTGCGTAACCGCCGTCATAAGCCTTCTTGAACATCTCAGTCGTTGTTACTAAAGACATATATATATCCTCCTATGGATTTGATCTAACGTACTTATCTTACAATCTTTTCGGCAAAACTCAACCGCAAAATAGGGGAAAGTATGCGTTGTTAACAGAAGATTTCCATTATAAAAGGGGCTTTTCTGCCAAATGATTTTCGCAATGCCCGAAAACCGGTTAATCGAGACTAATTTTGACATAAAAACAGGCCGGAACCCATGTCCGGCCTGTCACACTTTCAAATTTACGTGAATTACTTCTCGAGCTTTTCGCCGCACTTAAGGCAGAAAGCAGCCTCGGGATCTGTGATCTCGGCACCGCACTTGGAGCAGATGACTGTATTTGCAGCCTTCTCTTCCTTTGCCTTCTCTACTTCAGCCTCTTTCCTGGCTGCTTCCTTGGCATCGTCTCTTTCAGCCCAGTCGTTAGCCTTGTTAACAACTGTGGCACCGGACTTTACAATTGACTTGCCGAGCTGCTTGAAAGCGCCGCCCAAGTCCTTGCCTGTCTCTTTCCAATCTTCTTTCAAACTATTTCCCATTGTTTATTCCTCCGTTTCACGGTCTTTGTTTACACTCAAAAGAATATTCGTAAGCGGACCTAAAATCAACCTTTTAGGCGTGAACATATTATTACCTGTGCCGCTGACCCGGATAAAGTTGATTAAAACTGCCGGAAAATGTAGACTTTTTACCGTGCTAAGAGCTTTTGGGGAGGAATTACCATGGAAAACCAGGTCCGGCCGGGTGATAACAGACTGGTGGTGCCTTACGACAAGGACCGCAAAACGATCACTTTCTATGACACATTCGTGGACATCAACGGGGATGTAATCAAGTATGACGACATCGCAGTAATCCAGTCGGCAGCCATGAACTCTTCTTCAATGATCTACTTCTATTTCAGCAACTCATTCACGTATAATTTCGACTTCACGACATACGACGGAACAAAGCACAGATTCAAGAGAAACGGCTATTCCGCCTATGGCATCGGCACTTATAAGCGCATCAAGAAGGAGTTCGACGTCGTATCTCCCCCGTTCTATTCGATCGTGGTAAGAAAAGTCGGAGAACGCCTCATCGACAGGATCGCAAACGGCGCGACTGCCAACATCTGCGGCCTCGTGATCACCAGGGACCAGATAACTTACGAGAAGAACAAGAAAAAGTCCTATGTCATCACAAAGAGCAATTTCGACCGCGCTGTCTGCAACAGCACATATATGAGCAACAACGCAGAGATCTACATCAGGGACGAGAAAAAGCCCGTATTCAGGGTATCCCTCAATGAGCCCAACGCAAGGCTCATCGTCCCGATCGTAAACTACTTCTTCGAATTCAGGGTTCAGGACGCTCAGGCTAATCAGGTTCAGTAAGATTAAATTACTTCGGCAGATATTCCTCTTCCGGCTTCATTTTCTTCTTTTTGACGCCGTCCGTAGAGCTGATGATCGAAGCCACGATACCGAAGATCGGGATCAGGGCAACGCCGCATGTGAGAGCGATCGTGCCGCCTTTCGTGCTGGTGCAGTCCAGAAGGACTTTACTGACTTCCCAGCCTTTAAGTTCGTCGATATCCAATTCCCTTAATGTCTGGGTGTAATAAAGGCCCGCCTTTGCCTCCTGGTTCTTAACAGTTCCGGTAAATGTGTGGGGCGGCAGATTGATCTTGGCCGTCTTGCCTTCAAGATAATCGTAAGTGGCATCGGTCAGATTATCGAGGTATTCCTTCTCCTCCTTCTTGGAAACGGAAAGCGGCATTACCTTGCCCTCGTCGAGCCAGATAATGTAATAGTATTCGTGGCTTGTGGAGAGAAATGAGTGTGACTCCGTACCCTCTGCGTAGCAGCCGAAGCACCCGTATACATCAAGAGAGATCCACTGGTCCTTATAGGATTCATGGTTATACATTACTTCCTCGTATGTGGCCTTTACGTCTCCGAAAAGAAGATCCCTCATGAAGAAAACGCAAGTTCCGACCAGAACGAACAAAAGGATCGATGCAATCAAGAGCCCCTTATGCTTCATAAAAATACCCCCACGCGAGAAACTGCCTGCTATTTTATCATAGGAGACAATCCCTGCGTGGGGGTTAACCTTCTGATTTTGTCTGTTTTTACTTTTTGCCTGGCTTTTTGGAGATCTTAGCCTCGAAAACACCGTCTTTCAGCGTTGTATCAAGGTAGAGCCGGTGCTGCTCCAGGATCCTTCCGGCGATCGCAAGGCCCGTGCCCGGAGTGAACTTGCCGGCATCCGTCTTGTTCTTTATCGTAAACTCCTTGCCGGAAATTGCCACGTCGATCTTTGAACCAGCTGACTTATACTTGTTCGCATTATCGATCAGGCAGCAGAGTGCCGTCTTGAAGTAATCCTTATCCATCTTGATCTCAGCATCGCCATTGATCTCAGCATCAGCGCCTAGCTTAGATGCCACCTCTTCGATGCAGCTCTTAACAGAGGCTTTGGCAAACTTTCTGTCAGACTTTTCGGCGGTCTTAAGGATAGCTTCGATGTCCCTGTTCATCTCATTTGTCTTCTCAAGGATCTGATCGGCATAGCGGTCCTTCTCTTCACCGCCCTGGACATCTTTGAGGTTCTCTGCATAGCCTCCGAGGATCTGCAGAGGCGTCTTCATGTTATGCGCGAGGCTGTCGATAAGGTTATTTTTGAAGTTATTGTTCTCGTATGCCTTCTTGTACTGGCTGTAAGGTCTGATCGCAGCAAGCAAGGCGATACCGGCGCAGAGGATAACAAGAACGATTGCCCAAAGGATCAGGAAAGGTTTTTCGAATTCCATAAACGGCACGGTCGACATAACGTATTCGACCATGTACTGCTGGCCGTTGATCTTATAGACATTGATGGTGCCTCTTGTTTTGACATCGCCGTTTTTTGTGGTTATGGAGTATCTGTACTCGTCCTCATGCGAGCTGTCCGGTCCGCCGTATGCGTAGTAATCGGTATAAGCAAGATCGTAATCCCAGTCGTATTCGTTTCCGAACCTGCTGTCATACTCACTCTTAAGGTCATTGAAGTTCTTTGCAAGGAAGATCTTTTCGAGATCGTTTAAGTATGCATCCGGGAGGTTGGGTTTTCTGTACACATGAAGCTGGTCTGCAAAGCCTTCCGGATCTGCGGAAATATAGAGATCCGCTTTGGACTGGTCGGTAAAATCCCATGATTTGCCAAACGGTCTGGCAAAAAACGGTTCATAACCGACCTGGGACACCTTGCCGATGTGAAGAGTGTTGCCTTCAATATAGTGGGAATCTACGACGGGCTGCCCGTAAGACATATATCCGCTGAATTCCGTCGCAAGGCAGAACAGTTTGTTGTCATAGTATGAGTCATCAAGGGCGCAAAGATCCCAGCAATTGGTATAGCTCGTGTCTATGACCTCTCCCAACTGCCATGCCTCATCGCTTTTAACATACTCGATGATCCAGTCTTCACCGTTTAAATTCAAAGTTTTTTTGCCCTGTGCGAGCAGTGTCTCATCTTTCGTAACGTTGTACCAATGATGTATGTTATCCTCGACCGGAATGACGTTGCTGTTCGACTCGTAAATAGGCTCAATGCTTCCGTCAGTGTTGATCTTCGCGAACTTGATATAGTCCGCATAATACATATTCGTAAGGATCTCTATAAAAGTCTCATCGTATCTGCCATTGTCGTAGTTTTCGACAAGCTTCTTATAGATATCCCGGCGGTTGGAAAATCCGCGCTCAAGCGAATTGGAATAAAGCCTGGATAAAGACAAAACCGTTACGCCGAATATCATCGCTCCGATGACAAGTCCGGCAATAAGCCTGGTGACGGCGAAATGGAAATAGTTTTTCCTTTTCATGATGTAACTTCCTCCCCGTTTGCGGACGCCCTTAATGACGCTCCTTAATCGAACCTGTATCCGACACCGATAAGAGTCCTGATACGGTCGCCTTCTTTGCGAAGTTTTTTACGGAGATTCTTCACGCGGTTGTCGATGACACGCTCGGAGATGTAATCATCCCCGCCCCAGGCCACTGCCAGCAAGAGCTTTCTCGTGACTGCGACGCCCGGGTGTTCCATCATGTACTTTAAGATCGCATATTCCTTTGGTGGAAGATCGACCACGTCCCCTGCTACGCGTACTTCAAATTTCAGAGGGTCGAGTTCTATCTGTCCGCTCGAAAGGACTTTGCGTTCCACATGTTCGGTCGTTGCGCGCTCAAGGATCGCCAGGAGCTTTTTATACAGCACAGCTATCGAAAACGGCTTCACAATATAATCGTCGGCACCTAATTCGTAGCCGTACAGGATGTCTTCCTCCCTGACCTTTCCGGTAAGGAAAACGATCGGCTTATCCGATCTCTTCCTTATGATCTTGCAGAGTTCGAAGCCGTCTAAGCCCGGCATCATTATGTCGAGAAGGAAGAGATCATACTCTTCGTTAAGGATCTTACTGAGGCCTAAGTTTCCGTCCTCTGCAAAATCCAGCGCGATCTGATCGCGCCTCCCGAAATAATCGCCGATAACCTGCCTTATCTGGCTGTCATCCTCAACGAGCAAAACCCTGTACATGAGAACCTCCGTCAAGAGTATGTTACAAGTCTAGTGTATCGTTAGTGTATCATTTTGGGAATTGCCTGAGCCGGGTTCGGCTCAAGGCTTGCCCTTTCCTTGCGAAAACGATGTCCGACAGAAACGCCGACTGTTTTGGTCAGAATAGTCGGTCAAAAAGTCGGAATTCCTGGATTCCGACTAAATGTCCGACTTTTCGAGGCCTAAGAGTCGACAAAAAAGTCGGACATGGGACTGGGCAGGTCGCAAAGGAAATCGAAAATTTTGTGAAATTGATAATCAGTTTCATATTGACACTCCACAGACGCGCCCCTATAATAGCCTTCCGTAACCACTATTTATTAATAAACTGAGGGCTTTAATGGATCAGCTGATCTGCAAAAACTTAAAACTCGGATACGAGAACATCACCCTTGCCGAAGACCTGAGCTTCAGCGTCGAAAAGGGCGATTATCTTTGCATAGTCGGTGAAAACGGCGCGGGCAAGTCCACTCTCATGAGAACGATCTTAAGACTTCAGAAGCCCCTCGGAGGCACGATCGAATATGGTGATGACCTTACCGCATCGAAGATCGGTTATCTCCCGCAGCAGACGATTGTACAGAAAGATTTCCCGGCTTCAGTCTTTGAAGTCGTTTTGTCCGGATGCCAGAACAGCCTCGGAAGACATATTTTCTACGGCAAGGCAGCACGTGAAAGAGCTATGAAGAACATGGAGCGCCTCGGCATCGCCGACCTCGCGAAATGGTGCTACAGGGACCTTTCGGGCGGCCAGCAGCAGAGAATTCTTCTTGCAAGAGCTCTTTGCGCCACAGAGAAGATGCTCCTTCTGGACGAGCCTGTGGCAGGCCTCGATCCGCTCGTTACGAACGAGATGTATGAACTCATAAAGAGGCTTAACGATGAGGGGATCACGGTCATCATGATCTCCCACGACATCGTGTCCTCGGTAAAGTACGCGAAGCATATCCTTCATGTCGGCAATGATTTCTTCTTCGGTTCCGTCGAAGATTACAAGAAGTCTTCCACCGGAAGCAAGTATCTGGAAGGAGCGGCAAATGATTGATACCCTGATCGAAAGCTTCTCCTATCCTTTCGTAAGATACGCCCTTATCGTCGGCGTGCTCATCGCGCTGTGCTCATCACTTCTTGGTGTCATCCTTGTATTGAAGAGATTCTCGTATATCGGTGACGGCTTATCACACGTCGCTTTCGGTGCCATGGCAATCGCTGCCGTAGTCGGACTTTCAGACCAGATGATGCTTACGCTTCCCGTCACGATCCTTTGCGCGATCCTTCTTTTGTGGACAGGTCAGAACGCAAAGATCAAGGGTGATGCGGCGATCGCGATGATATCCGTCGGTGCACTGGCCGTAGGTTATCTTCTTATGAACATCTTCCCGACATCATCCAATATCTCAGGCGATGTATGCTCTTCGCTTTTCGGCTCGACAAAGATCCTGACGCTGACCAAGTCGGAGGTTATCCTCAGCATCGTTTTGTCGATCGTCGTGGTTATACTTTTCGTGGTTTTCTATAACAGGTTTTTCGCGGTCACGTTCGATGAGAGCTTCGCAAAGGCCGTCGGCACGAAGACCAATCTTTTGAACCTTCTGATCGCGACCGTAATTGCCGTGATCATTGTCCTTGCGATGAACCTTGTAGGTTCACTCCTTGTTTCGGCGCTCGTCATCTTCCCCGCGCTTTCCGCAATGAGGATCTTCAAGAGCTTCCGCTCGGTAACGGTCTTCTCTGCAGTGCTTTCAGTCTTCTGCGCACTTTTTGGAATCATTCTTTCGATTATCTGTGAGACACCTGTAGGATCGACGATAGTCGTAACAGACATCGCCGCATTCATCGTGTGCATGGTTATAGGAAAGATAAAGGGGAATTAAGCATTCCCCTCTTTGAACATCTTCATCATCTCATTTGTAAGGCTGTAATCATCGGGCTGTAGCTCGATATCTTCTCTTGAGCGCCACTCGGCGACCTTGAGCTCGCCCTCGTCCATCCGGATCGTATCGTCTCCGTCAACGTCGCAGTAAAAGCCTACGAGAATGTCGTCTACGATGCCCCACGGCTGGGATTTGTAGTAACGGATATTCTTGACCTTAAGGCCGGTCTCCTCCATCGCTTCACGTGCAACAGTCTCTTCCAAAGTCTCGCCGATCTCTGTAAATCCCGCGACGAGCGCGAAATGCGCAAAGCCTGTCTTATACTTTGTCACAAGGATCTTGTCACCGTTCGTGATGCCCACGATGACCGCAGGCACGATGCGCGGATAGATAACGTTGCCGCACTCACAGCGCAATGCGCGTTCTTTATCATCTATATGAGTTTGCCTGCCGCACCAGCCGCAGTACTTGTTTCCCCTGTACCAGTTCGCAAGCTGCAAAGCCGTATAAGCAAGGAATACCCTGTACTTCTTCGCTGTGCCTGCACGGCGGAAAGTCCTTACGTTAACGAATTCGTAGCCGTCCGGAAATGTGAGGCTTTCGTCTGCAGCATCGAGGAAAAAATAAAAGTTTTCGTCGAGCGAAAACAGGTAGATGAGCTTATCAGCATATTCAGCAGGGAGTTCATCCACACGCGGAAACAGGTCGCCCTTAACGAGAACGTCCTGTTTTCTGAATGCGATTACCATACTGTCAGCCGCAGGGTTCCTCTCCGGATAATAATGATTATCCAGCTTGTGCGGTAAGATATCCTGTATCATGTAAGATCCTTAGAAATTGTATGTCTCAGGTGCGCCCGTAAATGAGCTGAAGACAGCTGTGGCATCCTCGAAATAGAGTACCTGTGTGTTGTCATCATCAGCACTGTACATGAACTTGAGTTCAGGATGCTTTTCGAGCATTGCGACCTTTACGTCACGTGAATCATCATTGATGAGCTTTCCGGATACGCGGAGCCATGTGCCGCTCTCCCCGTCAAAAGCGCAGATCTCAGCCTTGGGATTTGCTCTGAGCTGCTTTGAAACATCCTTTACCTTGCCTGTCTGGATATAAAGCTTTCCCTCGTAAAGAAGTACTGTGCCAAAAGGTCTTACTCTCGGCTGATCGCCGTCAGCTGTTGCAAGATAATATGTCTTTGTTCTTTCCAAGAATTCACAAACTTTTTCAATACCCGGCATGGTGAGATTCCTTTCTTATCTGTTTTAATATTCCCATCATACCACTTAGTAATCGAAGCTGCTTAGTGGCAGTTGATAGAAGAAGCTGCGGCTCTTGCTTTCGGCAGATAACCGAATGCGATGATGCCAGTAACGGCAAGGATAAAAAACAGAGCAGCACAGCAGAAAACGATCGCTGTGATCCTGTGCTTTCGTGCCTTATCTTCTTCTCCTGCTTCTTTGAAAGATCTGGCCTTATAGATACTTACGGCAAGACCGATAAGAAGCACGTTAGGGATTATCATGGTGACCGCGTACTCTGCAAGACCTGCCGGGAGCGCCTTTATCACTTCATCCGTCTTATCAGTTCTGAACCCCATTTCGCGGTCGATCTCTGTATAGACGGCCTCAATATAGTGAGGGTCGTTCCTTCTCTGATATGAAGGCATCTCGGAACGGATGCTTAAGACTGCGGCAAGGACATTGAGGGCGAGGATTATCGTCACTGCCAGAAAAATATAGATCTTCTTCCACATAGCCATAGGTGTTTTCATATGCCGGATTCTCCTTTGGAATTCTTCGGAAATTGTTCCTTTGTTCTTAAATACAGATAAAGACAGCTGTTTGTTGCACAGAAATACGAAGCGTGGTAATATCATTATTGAACGCGTACAATAATCGAGGTAAGACAATGCAGAAGGACGTAAAACTGGGCATTACAAAGGAAAAGCTGATCGATGCCACTTTCACGCTGATGGAAGAACTGGACGATCCTTTTAACGTCACGTCAAGGCAGATCGCCGAGCGTGCCGGCGCGAAGCCCTCCATGATCAACTACTGCTTTGGATCCCGTGAGAACCTTATCTATCTTACTTTTCAGAAGCAGTACATGAGCTTTCTCAAGGATAAGGAGATCGAGAAACTGATCGCGTCAGACCTTAAGCCCAAAGAGCTTCTGAAGAAACTCCATTTCGCAGTCGCAAAATGCCTCGTGGAAAACCCCAAGTTTACAAAGGCCATAACGGGCCACGTTCTCTTCAACAGGGACCTCTCGCAGGAGTCGTTCAGTTTCCCTTACGTCAAGAAACATTACGCGGGAAAAAAGACCGACAGCGAATGCCGTCTGATCGCTTACGAACTCTCTGCCATGATGCAGCTGATCGTCTTCCGCAAGGACGACATCAGGGAGTCATTCGGCATAGACCTTAACAACGATAAAGAACTTCAGAAATACATCGATATGAGGGTCGATCTCCTGCTGGCGTGATATGAAATACATTTTCGACTTAAAGAACTTACCTTCATCAAAACTCGGTATATCAGGCGGCAAAGCATCGTCGCTCGCTCTGATGATGCAGAATCTGAAACTGAACATTCCGTCAGGATACGTCATCACCGCGGATGCTTTTCGCGACGGGAAAATAACAGAAGAAGCAAACGCGGAACTGAACGAGCTGCTCGCAACGCTGGACCGCCTCAAGACCTACGCCGTAAGGTCTTCTGCGATCGGCGAGGACGGCGCAGGCAATTCGTTTGCAGGCCAGTATGAGACATTGACCGATTTAATGGTTCCCCGGATCAGGGACGCTGTTAACACAGTAGCTGCCTCTGCCCAAAATGCGCGCGTCGAGAACTACAGATCGCAAAATGACATTGCAAGAGAAGGCATCGGCGTTATTATCCAGAAGTTCGTAAAGCCTGATTTTGCAGGCGTCATCTTCACCTCCGATGTCATGACCGGAAGAGACGATAAGATGATCGGCAACTATGTTCATGGTGAGGGCGAGAAGCTCGTGTCAGGCGCGGAAAACGCCGAAGAATTTAAGATTGGCGCCATTGATTATTCCTACGAAGGCAATCCTGAGCTTGAGCCGTTTGCCAAAATTCTCCGAAAATACTGCCTCGCGATACGCTTTTTCTACGGCATGCCGATGGATATCGAATGGGCCGTTAAAGACCGTAAGGTCTATATCCTTCAGGCGCGCCCGATCACGACCCTTCGAAGGATCGACATTAAGAACTACGACGTTAACGGCACCAGATCAGGCTCAAAGCTTCTGACCAAGACCAATGTCGGAGAGATCTTCTTAAAGCCCGTAAGCCCCATGACTTTCAGCGTTCTGGAAAAGATTAATGAATTCCTGGGACTTCCCGAATGGCTCGATAACGTCGGCGGCCAGGCATACATGAACGTGTCCGTGATCTGCTCTCTCATGATGAGCTTCGGCAAGTCCAGAGAAAAGGCTTATGAGAGCGTTAAGGACCTTGTAGGAGGAATTCCGGAAGGCGCAGAGATCCCCGTATCGCCTTTCGACAAAAAGGCATTTAAGAAGAACCTTTGGAACCTCTTCTTCCCTAAGAAAAAATCAAAGCTTACAAAGAAGCAGAAACACGAGATGGTGGAAAACCTTCATGTCATTTCAGAAGAGCTTATAGAGAAGGTTAAAAAGATTGAATCCAATAGTGAGCTCATGGCTTTCTGGGACGATGTATTACAGCCCCGTTTAAATGACGGTCTGGCATCGATCCTGGCCGAGAGCGGGACGTCTCTGGTACCGCTTTTCAGTCTTCGCAAGAAGATCTCTGAGATAGCAGATGAGGACATGGCAAACCGTCTTTGCTCAGGTTCTCTGGGCATTATCGAATGCATGAAGCCCACTCTTCTTTTGGAAGACGTGGCAGCAGGACGCATGTCACGCGAAGAATACATAAAGATCTGCGGCCACCGCTCAGCTGACGAGATGGAGTTAATGGCTCCCCGTCCTTATGAAGATCCTTCGTACATCGATACTCTCCTCAAAGACCGCACTGAAACTTCAGCCAGCCTGAGCAAGATGCAGGAGCAGCAGAAAGCTTCTTACGATAAAGCACTTGCCGAGTTCAAACAGAAATATCCGTCAAAAGCCAAATGGATCGACAGGAACATCAAAAAGTTCGTCCACGCCAATGTTTTCCGCGAGGATATCAGGAGCAAGGGCGTAAGGATCTTCTGCGTTTTCAGGGAGTACTGCTTAAAGGCAGGCGAATTAAACGGTCTTGGCAAAGACATCTTCATGCTCGGTTACAAGGAGATGTTCGATCTTTTGAAGGGCGATAAGACTGCCGTGGATTATATTCCTGCACGCAAAAAGACTTATGCAAAATACTTATCCTGCCCGGGCTTCCCGAACCTCATCATTGGAAGATTTGATCCGGATAAATGGATGGCAGATCCTGACAGAAGATACGATTATTACATCAGCGGCCGGACTTCCGACGCTGACAGCACCTCCGACGTCAAAGGCTTTGCGGGGGCTGCCGGAACCGTCACGGGAACAGTCCGTGTGATAGAGGACGTAAGCCGCATCGGAGAACTCAAAGACGGCGAGATCCTCGTAACAAGAGCCACGAACATCGGCTGGACGGTAGCTTTCCACAAGGTGTCTGCGATCGTCACGGACATCGGCGCACCCCTGTCGCACACAGCAATCGTCGCACGAGAATTCGGCATCCCGGCAGTCGTAGGGTGCTCAAACGCGACATCTGTCTTAAAGACCGGCGATATAGTAACCGTAGACGGCGAAAAAGGCACGGTAACGCTTGTAAAGTAAGCCTTGCAACAAACCCTCCCTCCTGCCTGTATTAGGAGTGTATAGAAACTCGAAAGAGTTTTATGCTACTATTATTTGAAGGATTAAAAGAGGGAGAGTACTCCATGATCGATTTTTATAACGCGTTTATCTCATACAAGCATGCTCCGCTGGACATGAAGATCGCATCCCATGTTCAAAAGCAGCTCGAGCATTTCCACGTGCCCCATAAGCTCAAGGGAAAAATCAGGCACAAGAAGATCACCAGGATCTTCAGAGACAAGGATGAGCTCCCTATCACTAGTGACCTTACCGAGACGATCACCAACGCGCTCGAAAATTCAGAGTACCTGATCGTTATCTGCTCGACCAACACCAAAGAATCGATGTGGGTCAAAAGAGAGATCCAGACATTCCTTAAAACTCACACCAAAGATAAGATCTATACCGTTCTCTGCGATGGTGAGCCCCAGGATGTAATTCCCGAAGAGCTCGTCACGATGGAAAAGGAGATCGTTGATGCCAGCGGTTTCACCCATACGGTAAAGGTTCCTGTAGAGCCCCTCTCCTGCGACTACAGAATGCCGATGTCCAGAGCGGACAAGGAGGAACTCCCCCGTCTTGCTGCAGGTCTTTTGGG
>Ga0247610_10006372_pt1 | contig 12275 bp, 6 predicted proteins | sample 174DNAGHGhighgp2_FD_193483 | JGI IMG/M metagenome (GOLD analysis project Ga0247610, IMG submission 193483) | Sheep rumen microbial communities from Palmerston North, Manawatu-Wanganui, New Zealand - 1742 DNA GHGhigh gp2 | ecosystem: Host-associated > Mammals > Digestive system > Stomach > Rumen ...
TCACGATTACTAAGTTGGCCGAACATCATCGCAAGCAACTGGTTCCAACAGGTGAAGTGCTTCACGTAGCGATTGCCATCATACTTGCGAACGTAGTTGTTAAACTGAGTCCTGTTCAGAAAAGCGGAAAGTTGAGCAAAAACGTATTTGTCCTGGAACATAGCAGTCAATTATATTTGGCTGCAAAGTTACAAAATCAAGTCCGTTTCATTTCAAAAAACTACCTAATAGACTGAATTTCAATTATTTCAAAGAGCGATTAGTCCACTTTAACGGGACAGTAGTGAATTGAAATAGAAAATCATCCGTCATCTGTCACTATTTTCTCTAACTTACTGAAAATAAGCGTTATAAATATCAATTTTTATCAACCAATCTGTCACTATCTGTCACTTTTCCCTAGCTTTTTGATGGATTTTCGGCTAAAAACCGTCACTTTGCAGGCACTTTTCTCCAAATCACATACCGACAAAAGGGTGCTCACTCGTAAGCAAACCATCCTTCCCCTTACGACAAACTATCAGAAAAGTGCCTTCAAACCCAAAATCACCCAAAAGTGACAGAAAGTGACAGATGAAACACCTATCTGTCACTTATAAACCAAACAATATCAATATATTACGTCAAAAAGTGACAGATGACGGATGGGTTTATGTATGAATTTCAAAAACACACCACCAAAACGGGTATACCAGGGCAGACGCCATCACGCCAACAGTCAAAATGCTATTTTTTGGTTAAAAAATCACAAATTATATGCATATATAAGCAAAAGGCACTATAAAACTGAATGATCCTATATTTTAATCATCAGATTTGGTTAAATCATGCTAATTTTAAAAATAAAATTCGTTTTTGTGGCGAATTTGATACCAACGAACGAAAATTATTCGTATCTTTGCGACGTAATTTCGCTCTTAGATATGCTACAAGAACTAAAGATAAAAAACTTCAAGTCGTTTCGTGACGAGGTGGTACTGAGTTTCGAGACATCAGGGAATGACAAATACAATAGTGTCGTGACCATGCCCGATGGTGTTCAGTTGCTACGCTTCGCTGTGGTACTGGGTGCCAATGCCAGCGGCAAGTCGAACTTGCTTGAAGCCATCGACTTCCTACGGGTATTCTGGAATAAGATTCCGATGAAGAACGATGAGGGTACTGATGTGCGGCCGTTCTTGATGCAGCCTGACGCATTGAAATACGACACAGAGTTTGATGTAAAACTCTACGTCAACGGCATACGCTATTGGTACCAGTTGGTAGTCAATCCAGAGAAGGTGTGCAGCGAGGTGTTGTATGTCTATCTCAGCAACCGCCCCACTAAGGTCTTTACCCGTGAGGATGTCAACGGCATATCGAAGCTGACGTTCAACCCTGCTGCAGTCAAGCTCTCACAGGCTGAGATTGATGCGCTCTCTGTGAACTGCTTGCGTAACATGTCTATCCTAGCTGTACTGAAGAAAGTGAATGTGGCTGTGACTTACCTCGACGATATGCGCAGTTGGATTGACAGTCGTATGATGCCGCTCATCAATGGCTCAGATACGGCTATCTCTGACACGACCAAGAACATGTTGTCGGAGGATTCTACGTTCAAGGAATATCTCATGCACTTTGTGAAGGAGGCAGATTTCAACATCTCCGATATCAAGATCAAGAAGATGGCAGCACTCTTTGGGCACAAGGTGGAGACAGAGCGAGGCGAAGAGGACTATGTTTTGCCAGAAAACAGCCAAAGTGCCGGTACAACTCGTATGGTGGAACTGGAGTCCATCATCTACTCGCAACTGAAATGCCAAGGGCTGTTGTGTGTCGACGAGTTGGAAGCCTCTATCCATCCGAATCTGATGGAGTATATGCTCACCCGCTTCGTCAACAAGAAGGCCAACCAGTCACAACTGATTGTCACCACCCACTACGACCCCATCCTGCGAGATATTGACGACATCTTCGGTAAGGATTCCGTTTGGTTTACGGAGAAGGGGAAGGACGGCAACAGCAACCTGTTCTCGTTGGTGGAGTTCCGAGGGCTTAACAAACTGTCATCCATCCATCGGGCCTACATGAACGGCCAGTTTGGAGCATTGCCTAACATCATCATGTAAGGAGGACTGTAAATGGCAAGAAAGACCCAACAAAGATCACTCAAACAGCCTGAGATTACGATTATAGGCGAGGGAGCGACAGAACGCTTCTACTTCACCAATCTTCGTAGGCTCAAAGGCTACCGCTATACCTGCAAGCCTCGCAACTTCACAGAACAGTCATTAGACGAGATTCAGAAGCAAGTGGATAGAGTCCTGGCAGACCGAGGTATTGCCGTATGCGTCTTCGATACTGACATCACACGCAACAATCCTACGGAGCGTGCTAAGTTCGAGGCGCTATGCCAGAAGTATAAAGACCGCAAAGATGTTATCATTTGCGACAGCATGCCATCCATCGAGTTCTGGTTCCTGCTGCACTATCTGAACACCAACAGGTATTTTGCAACAGCCAACGATGTGATTGACGTGCTGCACAAGTACATCCCCGACTTCTCCAAGCAAGAGAAGTTCCTCTCGAAAGAAAAATGGGTGGCAGACCTATTGGCAGACCACCGCCTTGAAACAGCCATCCAACGCGCCGAGGCATTTGGAACTGAGGGAGAATCATACAGCAACCTCCCCAAGGCTTTTGAGGTCATTGAAGACAAGTAACAATTTATCAATTACCGATGATAGCTCAAAATACTATCGGGCGATTTTGATGATTTCCATCGGGCGATTTTGAAATTATACTGAATTGTCAGGTCTGATATTGCATCTTTGTCAATTATTAAAAAGGTGCCGCGTCGTCTCGACGCAGCACCCGAGAATACCAAAACAATGTGTCTAATTACTAAACTACTATATAAAACTAACCTAAAAGTCTTATTGTTTTTGGTCGTTTTTATTAATTAGCTCTGTAAGCTTCGTTCTGGTCACAGAGCGGATTCTTGATCAGCTCATCCTGTGGGATAGGCATATCCATCTTGTTGATGTCGAAGTCGAATCCACGATAGGTACGCCACTCGTAGATCTGCTCGATACCTGTCTCATGACCGTAACCCTTTGGATAGTTGTGATTCATGTGGTCAACAAGATAGTCTGACTTCTGAAGGTCAGTCTTCAAGCTCCACTCAGCATTGAACTCCTTACGGCGCTCCTCGTTGACAGCAATCTTCCAAACCTCAGACTCAAAGCCCTTTACCTGCTTCAGCTTGGTGTAGTATTCCTCTGCACTTGGGAATTTCACAGTCTCCTCATTGAAGGGGATAGGATATGCATCAGAAGAGACCCACTTACCGAAACCGTTATCAGTATAGTAAGTTGCACACCACTTGAAGTAGCCTGTGTACTTCTGAGTCAGCTCAGCACTCTTGCCAACCTCAAGGTTGCCGAATGCACGATTACGGATTTGATCCACATACTTCCAGCCTTCAGCTGCGTCACCAGTACGGAAGCAGCACTCAGCATAGTCGAGCAGCACGTTGGCATATCGCTTCATGTAGATGTGGTCAGGGAGCCACTGGTCACCAGACCAGTGAGTACCACGGCCGTTACGCCAGTGCTTGGTAGAATATACGGTAGGCTGGATATCACCCTTCTCTCTGTGAGGTGTGCTGTAACCGACCCACTCCTGTGCAAACGGGTTGAAACCAATCGGGCAATTTGGGTTGTAGGTAATGACGTTGTTTCCTTCATCGCTACGGTCGATAGTAGCAACCTTCTTCTTACCAGTGAGGAAGTCTTCATAGCCCTCAAGATACTGAGCGTTGTCAGGACTAGCCAGCCAAGCCTCAGGACGGAATCTCTGCTGCCAGTGCTTTACGATCTCATCGCCCATATCGTTCTTGCCGAAACTCTTCAGCAGTTCCTCGGACATAGAAGCTGTAACGAGTGATGCGTCACGGCGCTTGTCAAATGCATTGCCATAAACGGGATCGTCAATGTAGTTCTCGTAAGCATCATACAGTTCATAAGAGCAAGCGTATGTACCCCAAGCACCATTGGCGGGAGCTCCATAGTAGAAACCTACCCAACCATGAGCCTCTGACCATACAGAGCCATCCCAGCTACCCCAGTTAGGACCTTCGTTAAGCACTTCCTGCCAGATAGCTTCCTTGCCCCAAGCCTCATCGGCATCAAACAAGGTAGAGAAAGAAGGATTCAGCTCGTATGTACCGCTGTCGATAATCTGCTTGAAAGCAGCCTTAGCCTCTGCATAGTGATCCTCACCAGTACGGTAAGAGAGCCACATGTAAGCATCGCCCAGGTATGCAAGAGCCATACCTTTGGTGCAACGACCATATTGTCCCTGGAATGGTTCCCAGTCAAGAGCATTGGCAGCAGCCTGGAAGTCTTCAATGATGAAATCCCACATCTCCTTGTGAGTCTGGGCACGCTCCTTATACGGGGTATTTGTGTAGTTCTCACCAGTCTTCAGCATGGGTACACGACCGAAGGTAGTAGCCAGCCAATGGAACTGATAGCCGCGAAGAGCGTGAGCTTCACCTTCCAGATGCTTTCTGACATCGTCTGAAAGCTGACCTTCGGGCACATTCTCCAAACCACTCAGGAAGTCGTTACAACGTACGATAGCAGCGTAAGCGTGCTTCCAACCGTCGTTCAACTCAGTTGTCTGAGCGTTCCAACCCTGTACGCAGAAAGCCTTATCCCAACCAGAAGCCTGAGAGTCCATCGTGGGGTGAGAGGTCGTGAACACGTATGGCTTGAATGGGTCGCCATTGTGGCCACTCGTGTTACTCGGCAACATCAAGTCGTAGCAACCTGTCAGTGCTTGAATAGCGTTAGCATCACTTTCAAACATGGCATCTGAGGCAAGAAGCTCAGTCTGCTTTACTTCGAGGAATTTCTCGTTGTCGCAGGATGTCAGGCCAAGACCCGTCAGGCTGCACAGCGCTGTTCCTAAAATCAAATATCTTGTTTTCATATTAATTTGTCTTTATTTGTTATACTGTTTTTACCTTTTGAGCGTTAAACCTTTAGAAAGTTACATTAAGACCCAGGGTATATGTACGAGGCATCGGGTAACGGCCAGTGTCAAGACCTGTTACGAGAATCTTACCGCCAGTTTCGGGATCGCCGTACTTGTTGTATGGAGAGATGCAAGCCAGGTTGGATACAGAGAGAGAAACGCGTGCGTTCTCCAAGTAGATCTTCTTGGCAATAGCCTTCGGCAGTGTGTAGCCAATCTGCAGGTTGGCGAAACGGAGGAAGTTACCGTTCTTCACCCACTTGTCAGAAGCACGCATGTTGAGGGCCTTATCCTGGAATGACAGACGAGAATACTCTCCATTTGGATTGCTTGTAGACCAAGCATTGTCAGCAACCTCCTGCAGGATACGTGGAGCTGTACCATCATCTGAGGTAAACATGTTGCTCAGACGCATGGCAGAGTAAGAGAAGATCTTCTTGCCAAGCTCACCGTACATATAGAGAGAGACATCGAAGTTCTTATAGGTAGCACCAAGTGTCAGACCGAAGTTCAAATCGGGGAAACCGTTGCCAAGGATAACCATATCCTTCTCATCCAGTACACCATCCTTATTAACATCCTCAAAGATGTAGTCACCGAGCTTAGGCGTAGCATCTTCACCCTCGTGTGGATATCTTAAGACTTCTTTTGTTTTGGTCTGACCGTTTTCGTCAACGTAAGTTACACTCGTGGTTTCAGTAAACTGTGACTCGTTTGTGTAGATTCCGATGCAACGATAGCCATAGTATGAACCGACTGCCTCGCCCTCCATTGTGATAGAGTGGTTACCCCAGTGATAACCTGCAGAAGCACCAACGGCACCAGTATTAGAACCGTCACCAGTTCCCCGACCAGAAGAGTCTGAGTTAGTGTAGTAAACGGGCTCACCCATCTTCTTAACCTTGTTGCTCAGAGTAGAACCAGTCAACTGTACGTTGATGCTCCAGTCCTTATTAAGCTGCTTGTTATAATTGATACCAATCTCGAGACCCTTGTTCTCAATCTCACCATAGTTAGTGTAAACACTGTAGAAACCGGTAGAAGGACGTACCTGACGGTCGAGAAGAAGATCCTTAGACTTACGGATGAAGTAGTCCAAAGTGATGTTCAAGTCGCCATTCAAGATACCGAGGTCAAGACCGAAGTTCAGCTGTTCGTTGGTCTCCCACTTCAGGTTGGTATCTACCAAACCAGCATAGAAGCCGGGGCTCCAGTATGATCCAGGAGTGTAGGGAGAACCCATACCCTGACCAGCAGCATAATAAGAGTATCTTACATTTGTCGGGAGCAGACCAGCTACACCCTTACCACCCATGTTACCGGCATTACCAGTCTGACCCCAACCGAAGCGGAGCTTCAGGTTTGTAAGTCCAGATACGTTCTTCATGAACGGCTCTTCAGAGATACGCCAAGATGCGGCTGCAGAGGGGAATGTACCCCAACGGTTACCTTCACCAAAGTTTGAGCTACCATCACGACGGATAGTGGCTGTCAGGTTATAGCGGCCCATCAGGCTGTATGCCAGACGACCGAAGTAAGAGATACCACGGCTCTCAAGGCTGATAGAACCACCAGCACTTGTGGGATATTCACCAGTATTCAGACCAATACTACGGATGTCCTTGCTCTGGAAACCCTTTGCACCTGCGTTGGCGTTCTGACCGTACCAGCGAGATACTTCGTTACCAAGCATCACGGTTACATCGTGCATATCGTTGCTCCAGTTGTAGGTCAAGGTATTCTGGATGTCCAGAGTCTGACCGTCATTGTTCCAGATGCTCAGGCTGTAAGCATTGTTGTCACCAGGGTTCACGTATGCGTTGGTACCCTTAGTAACATTGATGTACTGACCATTGATAATGTTGTAGCGCTCGATACCGCCAGAGAAGTCATTGCCAGATGCTCCAGAGTAGTCGTAAGAAACCTGAGTCTTCCACTGCAGACCCTTAATCGGGGTGATGGCCAGATAAGCACTTGCCAAAGCGCGGTTGCTGCGGCTGCGGCCCTTCTTCTCCATCTGCTTTGCATACATGTTACCGAGTGTGGTTCCCCACATACCATCGTTGGTGTCCTTACCTGAGAGCACCTCACCGTAAGTTCCGTCGGGGTTTACAACATTAGGAGATACATATGTACCTGCGGGAATACCGTCGAGGTCGTATGTAGCATCACCACGGGTTACGAAGTCCATTGTAGGACATGCGAAAGCGTAGTCACGATAAGATGACAGGTTACCGAAGTTACCTACAGAGTTGTTAGAACCGTGAGAGTCTGTATGAGTGAACATCACGTCTGCACCAAACTCGATAAAGTCGTTAACCTTGCTCTTTACGTTAGCGCGAGCGTTGATACGCTGGTACTGGGTGTTGACAACGACACCGTCGTTACGCAGGAAACCAACAGAAGCGTTGTACTGAGTCTTGTCTGTACCGCCAGAAGCAGAGAGGTTGTAGTCCTGCTTGAAGCTGGTGCGTGTCATCTCGTCGAGCCAGTCGATGTACTTACGCTTGCCGTCGTACTGCTCTGTCCAAACGTCATTCCATACAGCGGTACCATCGTTGGCACGTGCGGTACGGATGGTCTTAGCATAACCGTCGAGGCTTACTACGTCAAGATTGCCAGGAGCAGTCTGGAGACCGAGGTTGGCAGTAATGTTGACGTTAGTCTTACCCTTGGTACCGTGCTTGGTGGTAATCATCACAACACCGTTAGCACCTGCAGAACCGTAAATAGCGGTTGCAGAGGCATCCTTCAGAATTTCAATGCTCTCAACATCGCTTGGGTTCAGGAAGTTGGCATTGTTACCAACCTGCACACCGTCTACTACGTAGAGGGGGTCAGCGTTACCGTTAATAGTGGCGACACCACGGATACGAACCTGAGAGTTGGCATCAGGAGCACCATCCTGCATCTGTACCATCACACCAGGAGCAGCACCCTGCAGTCCCTGAGCAATGTTCGTAGGTACTCGGCGCATCATCTGCTCTGTGTTTACAGATGCAACAGATCCAGAGATGTCGCTCTTCTTCATCGTACCATAACCGATGACCACGATGTCGCTCAGTGTTGTAGCATCTTCCTTCAGGACAATGTCAATGGTGTTTCTGCCATTAACCTTAACCTTCTGGGTCTCATAACCCACATAGGAGAATACCAGTGTGGCATTGGAGGCTGCTTCCACAGAGTAATTACCATTGAAGTCGGTAATTGCGCCCGTCTGGGTTCCTTCCACTTTCACAGTTGCACCGATGACCGGTTCACCTGCTTCATCATTCACCGTTCCCTTCACGATGCTCTGAGCCATAGCTCCCAAGGGGAACAAACAGAGCAGGAACAGTGCCATTAACGGCTTTTGCAGTGATTTAAAATTCCACATAATTTAATTAATTAGTTAGATAATTGTTGTTTATTGATGTAGATTGTGATTATTTCATACTTAACGGTTAAGTATGATAAACAATTATTTCACAAGATGGCGAATAAAAATGAATAATTAATTAATAAAACAGTATATTTGGGCAATTATAAAAAGTTTGTATCTTCAACTAAATAAAAAACGTAAGAATTATGAAAAAGAAAACAGATTCGAATTTCAACACATTACTAAAAATTTATGACGGTGACCTTTATCGCCTTCATCAACGAATTGGAAAAGACAGGTCTAAGAATACTTTCGCTGCTCTACTTCAAGGAAGGAATTATGTGGCTTCCTTCCTTAAAACAAAGATGAACCGCAAAGATGTTCATATTCAGGATCTCTCTTCTAGTTTCATTCATGACTTTAGTGCATGGTTGAGCGCTGAACGAAAACTTAGAGGGGGCACGGTATGGCTTGTTTGCCAACAATTGAAAGGTGTCATTACGAGAGCGCATCAAAGAGGCTTGATTCAATGGAATCCCTTCGCAGGCTTCCGGATAGCAAAAAACATCCGGCCTCGAGAATACTTAACAGAAGAAGAGCTGAACAGACTCATCACACATCATTTCAATAGAAAGCCAGAGAATTTCGCTCGTGACATCTTCCTCTTTTCCGCATTCACAGGTCTGTCTTTTGTCGATATCCAAAACCTAAAGTCTTCAGATATTGTAAACATTGAGGAGTCTATGTGGATAATTGCAAAACGCCATAAAACAAAAATCCCATATCAAGTAAAACTATTGGATATACCACAGCAAATAATGAAACATTATCATCAAAATAACAATGATAAGATTTTCGGGAACATTGAATATAGAACTTTAGCTTCACATATAACTAAGATTATGAAAGAATTGGGTATCAATAAGCATATCACGATGCATTGCGCCAGGCACACTTTTGCCGTTCTTGCCATCAACAATGGAATGCCTATTGAAAGCTTAAGCCGCATACTTGGGCATACAAACATTACGACAACACAAATTTATGCCAAGATAACGATGCAAAAACTGCATTCGGATATGATAGAATTCGAAAAGCAATTAAAATTGGAGCAACTCTATAACGACGACGCAGAAAAGAAAACAGATCCCTAAAATTTGGGAATTTTAATGTTATCAATGTAACTTTAGTGCTATCCTGTGTAACATTTTTGCAATTTGTTACATTTGATAAAATCCGTGATACAAATTATAAAGTCTTTAAGTTAAAATTATAATATCTTTGCACCCGAAAACATTCGAGTTTAATAGAAACCGCACCTAAATATCAATTAGCTAATTAATTAAATAAGGTATATGAAGAGACTTAAGAATCTGCAAAAGGTAAAATGTAGGCCAATTGTAGGAAATCGTTTATACGGTGTCCCATAGCTTGGGATACTTAACCGTTAAGTATTAAGATAATCACAATCTACATCAATAAACAACAATTATCTAACTAATTAATTAAATTATGTGGAATTTTAAATCACTGCAAAAGCCGTTAATGGCACTGTTCCTGCTCTGTTTGTTCCCCTTGGGAGCTATGGCTCAGAGCATCGTGAAGGGAACGGTGAATGATGAAGCAGGTGAACCGGTCATCGGTGCAACTGTAAAAGTAGTGGGCGCCCAATCAGGTGCTATTACCGATTTCAACGGTAATTTCTCTGTGGAGGCTGGTTCAAACGCTACCTTGGAAGTATCCTATGTGGGATATGTTACCGAGAAAGTAAAGGTTGGCGGTCGTAACAACATCACAGTCGTACTGAGAGAAGACGCTCAGATGTTGAACGACATCGTGGTCGTTGGTTATGGTACTATGAAGAAGAGCGATATTACCGGCTCTGTTGTATCAGTCAACACCGAGGACATGATGAAGCGCGCTCCTGTGAACATCGCTCAGGGTCTGCAAGGTGCTGCTCCTGGTGTGATCGTAACCATGCAGGACGGTTCTCCTGACGCCAAGGCTCAGGTTCGTATCCGTGGTGTCGCCACCATTAACGGTAGTGCCGCTCCTCTGTATGTGGTTGACGGTGTACAGGTTGGTACCGATGCCAGCTTCGTTAACCCCAGCGACATCGAGTCAATCGACGTGTTGAAGGATGCCTCTGCAACCGCCATCTACGGTTCAGCTGGTGCTAACGGTGTGATCATGATTACCACCAAGCACGGTTCAAAGGGTCATACCAATATTAATGTAACAGCTGACTTCGGTATTCAGACCCGCGGTTCTAAGCTGGATGTTTGCAGTGGAGACCGCTATGCCGCAAACCTGCGCCAGGCCCGTATCAACGACGGTCAGGTAGATGATGCAGGTAATGCCCTCATGTGGAACCCCATCTGGACAGCTGATTATGACGGTAAGCGTAAATATACCGACTGGCAGGATGAGATGACCCGTGCCGCATGGCGTCAGAACTACAACGTTTCTGCTTCTGGTGGTAACGAGAAGACTCAGTACAACGCATCTGTAGGTTTCCTGCGTAACAATGGTATTGTTGTCAACACTGAGTACCAGCGTATCACCGCCCGTGCAAGCGTTAACTCTGAGGTCAACAAGTATATTGCCTTCGGTGCAGAGGTGTCTTGGACACATACCGACAACCACGGTTCTAACGTGTCTGTAGGTAACTTCGGTAACCTGTCTTCTCTGCGTGACTACGCTTTCGCATGTCCTTCAATGGACTTCGTGACCAGCAATGTGGTTACTTATGATGGCGTTCCCGCCGGTACATACGTTTCTCCAAATGTAGTGAACCCCGACGGAACCTATGGTGACGTGACAAATGGTAAGAACTTCAACGATGGTTTCTGGGGAACTACCTTAGGTAACATGTATGCCAAGCAGATGGAGCTGAACGGCCGCAACCGCAGCAACCGTACCCTCTCAAATGCTCACCTGACCATCAAGCCAGTTAAGGGTCTGGAGTGGAAGACCCAGATCGCTTATGACTACAATGCCAGCTCAAATGAGAACTTCTATGGTGGTATCAAGCGCTACAACCAGGTTAACGGCGTATGGATCGACGTGACTCAGGGCAATGGTGATGCTTACTACAACCCTGCAGAGAATAATAACTATCGTTTCGACTTGGGCAACAGCGACAGCCAGACCCTCCGTATCCAGAACACTTTGACCTACAACTGGAGCAACGACATTCACAATGTGACTGCCATGCTCGGTAACGAGGTTTCTCGCTGGTATGGTCAGTGGGTAGGTGGTTCTTCTATCGGTTATGACTCTAAGGACGCTCGTGACCTGAGCCTGACCACTCAGCCTACCAAGCGTAACGTCAATGGCGGTTTCAACCTTGAGAGCCGCATGATCTCATACTTCGCTCGTGCTTCTTACAGTCTGATGGATCGCTATCTGTTGACTGCTACCGTACGTCGCGACGGTTCTTCAAACTTCGGTTCTGGTAACCGTTGGGGTACCTTCCCATCAGTAGCCGCCGGTTGGCGTATCTCTGAGGAGCCGTTCATGAAGAACGTAGAGTGGGTTGACAACTTGAAGCTCCGCTTCGGTTGGGGTCAGACTGGTAACTCTGGTGGTGCTACCGATATGTCTGTCATTGGTCTGAACCAGGATGGTATGTACATTTATTATAATGCATTATCTCCTATCGGTATGGGTACAGGTACACCTAATGTCTTAAAGGGCTTCTATTCTGTGCTGAAGGACACAAGCCTGAAGTGGGAGACCAACGAGCAGCTTAACTTCGGTATCGATGCCGCTTTCTTCGGCAGCCAGCTCGTTATCGGACTCGACTACTTCGTACGTACTTCTAAGGACCTGCTGCTGTGGCGTAACATCCGTCCTTCATCAGGTTTTGCAAGCATCTACACCAACTACG
>Ga0247610_10006373_pt1 | contig 12275 bp, 28 predicted proteins | sample 174DNAGHGhighgp2_FD_193483 | JGI IMG/M metagenome (GOLD analysis project Ga0247610, IMG submission 193483) | Sheep rumen microbial communities from Palmerston North, Manawatu-Wanganui, New Zealand - 1742 DNA GHGhigh gp2 | ecosystem: Host-associated > Mammals > Digestive system > Stomach > Rumen...
AGTATTGTATATTATCTGCAAAATATCATTGTTTACTTCCGGATGATGAGGTGGAATATTATGATGTATATTTAGGCGGATTATCTAAAACAGAAAAGGAGGAATGGTATAGAATAACGGCAGAACAACTTCTTTCAAGATTTCCAGAAGGAACTGAATTTGATTTTTACACTTCCAAAATGTATCTTGAGGGACTTATTCCGATATTGGATAAAAATAATATAAGATATACCACAAATCTGAACAATTTAGGTTTGGGATATAAAATTCAATGGTTTCAACAACACTCAAAAAAGAAACAGAAAAAATTATTTTAAGGAGGACCGGAAGAAATGCAACGAGCAATAGTATTGAGTAGCGGAGGAGTGGATTCAACCACTTGTATCGGAATCGCAGTAAATGATTTAGGAGCAAGTAATGTAACCACGGTATCGGTATATTATGGACAGAAGCATGATAAGGAATTGAAATGTGCTGAGAAGATAGCTGAGTATTATGGAGTAAATCATAAAGTGATTGATTTATCAAATACCGGCATTATGGACGGAAGTAATTGTCCACTTCTTAAGCAGTCTGACGAAAAGATTCCTGAGCATTCTTATGCAGAGCAGATAGCAGAGAATGGAGAAGGAATGGTTACGACTTATGTTCCTTTCAGAAATGGTCTCATGCTTTCAGCAATAGCCGCAATGGCAATGTCTATTTATCCAGATGATGATGTAGATATCTATCTCGGAGCACATGCAGATGATGCCGCAGGAGATGCCTATGCCGATTGCTCACCAGAGTTTACTGAGGCTATAAAGAAAGCAATCTATATCGGAACTTATAAGAAAGTATTACTCAGAGCGCCTCTCGTACATATGAATAAAGCAGAGGTTGTGAAAAGAGGTCTTGCATTAAAGGTTCCTTATGAACTCACCTGGTCATGTTATAATGGCGGAGATAGACCTTGTGGTAAGTGCGGAACATGTATTGATAGAGCAAATGCGTTCAAGGCAAATGGAGTTGAGGATCCAGCTTTAAAGGAGGGCTGATTATGTATTATGTATCAAAGAGAATGGAAATAGCAGGGGCGCATCAGTTAAAACTTCCCTATGAATCAAAATGTGAAAATCTTCACGGGCATAACTGGATAGTGACGGTCTATTGTAAGGCAGAGAAGCTTACCGAATATGGTATGATTGTGGATTTCAAAGAGGTTAAGAATGAAATTCATGGAGTACTTGACCATGGATATATCAATGATATAGTAGCACCTCTTAATCCTACTGCTGAGAATATGGCAAAGTGGATTTGTGATAAGGTAACCGATATCTGTGAGGTCGGATATTGCTACAAGGTATCTGTTCAGGAGTCAGAAGGAAATATAGCAATCTATGAAAGAGAGGAGGATGAGGAATGAAGGTAGTTGAGATTTTCAATAGTATAGAAGGAGAAGGAATCAGAGCAGGCTTTCCTTGTACCTTTATCAGATTATTCGGATGCAACCTTAATTGCTCTTATTGTGATAGTAGATACGCTTGTGAAGAGGAGAAAGAGTCATCTGATAAGTTTATCTCATATACCCCTTCAGTAATGAGTATTCCGGAGATAATGGAAAGAGTTGAATATTTCCAGACAAAGAGAGTGACAGTGACTGGTGGAGAACCTCTTATACATCCGGGAATTGAAAAACTTCTTAAGGCTTTGGTTGATGATGGATATGAAGTAAACGTGGAGACCAATGGTACTCAATTTCCTAAACGTTATATTCTGGAACCTGATGAGTTTTTTGATTATCGTAAAAACTGTGAAGTAAGACTTATTAATCCATCAGCAGGAAAAGTTTTCTTTACTATGGATTGGAAATGTAAGTCCAGCGGAATGGAAGATAAAATGAATATCAACCTTGTTAATGAACTTACCGGGGATGATGTATTGAAATTCGTAGTAGGTAACATAGAGGATATGGACGGGGCATTGATGGTTATCGAGCAGATGACTTCTCACCCTCACATCTTCTTTAGTCCGGTATTCGGTTCCATTGAGCCTAAGACGATAGTTGGATATCTCCAGGAAAAGAAATTGAATGATTGCCGAGTACAGTTACAGATGCACAAATTTATTTGGGATCCAAATCAGAGAGGAGTATGAGATGAAAGATATAGATTCTCAGAAGATAGAACAGGCAGTAAGGATGCTTCTTGAAGCATTAGGAGATGACCCGGAAAGAGAAGGTCTTAAAGAAACTCCTAAAAGAGTATCAAAGATGTATCAGGAAGTATTTGAAGGCATGAGATATACCAACGATGAAATTGCTCAGATGTTTGATAAGTGCTTTGAAGATACCACCACCGGTGATTTAGTCGTAATTGAGAAGATTCCAGTATTCAGTTATTGTGAGCATCATATGGCACTCATGTATGATATGAATGTTTCGGTCGGTTATATACCTAATGGAAAAGTTATTGGTCTTTCCAAGGTAGCAAGAATAGCGGATATGTGTGCTAAGAGACTTCAGCTCCAGGAAAGAATCGGAACTGATATCTATGAAGTACTTAAAAAGGTTCTGGGAACTGAGGATATTATCGTGGTAATCGAAGGATGCCACAGTTGTATGACTGCCAGAGGAATCAAAAAGGTCGGAAGCAAGACCAAAACAGCTTGTTGTAAGGGGTTATTCAGAATTAACAGTGACCTGAGAAATGAATTTTATAATCTTATAAAGTAAAGGAGAAATGTATGAAACTTTCAATCAAGACTGTAGTATTCCAGGAGATGATGAGCAAGGCAATTAAGGGAGCAAGTCAGAATAAACTCATTCCTCTGACTTCTCTTATGGCAATCCAGTTAAAGAGTGGTAAACTTAGTATTATCACCACTGATGCCTCTAACTATCTGTACATCATTCAGGATAAAGTTGAAGGAGATGATTTTTATGTAGTAGTATACGCCGAGCAGTTCAGCAAGCTTATCTCAAAGTTAACTAGTGATAATGTAAATATTGAACTTGAAGATAAGATTCTTAATATCCAGGCAAATGGAACTTATAAGATTGAACTTCCTCTTGATGAGAACGGAGAACTTATTCAGTATCCGGATCCAGTATCTGAAACTTCAATTACTGGAGAAGTAAAGACCATTAATCTTGCTACGGTTAAGACCATTTTAAATGTTAACAAGGCATCCCTGGCAATGACGATGGAGGAACCGGCATATACTGGATATTATGTAGGAGATAAGGTAGTATCTACTGATACTTATAAGATTTGCGGATTAAATGTAAAGCTTTTTGATGAGCCGGTTCTGATATCTCCTGAGACCATGAATCTCCTGGATGTAATGACTGAGGAAAAGATTGAAGCATATATCCAGGATGATATTCTTGAATTTGTGACTAAGAATTGCATCGTATATGGTCATAAGATGGAGGGAGTGGAAGATTACGCAATAGATGCAATTAATGGATTGCTTGATGAGAAATTCAAGAGCAATTGTAAGGTTAACAAGACTGATATGCTTGCTCTGCTGGATAGAATTTCACTCTTTGTAGGAGTATATGATAACCGAGCAATCACCCTTACCTTCACTGAGCAGGGAATTGATATATCAAGTAAGCAGTCAAATGGAATCGAAACTATCAAGTATATTGAGAGTAAGAAGTTTAAAGCATTCACCTGCATGATTGATATCGTAATGTTAACTGACCAGGTGAAAGCAAATGAATCTGAGACTATTGAAATTCAGTATGGTAATGAGAAATCAATTAAGATAGTTGATGATAAGGTAACTCAGGTAATAGCATTCCTTGATGATGAGGCAGTAAATTCATAAGTAAATTTATATCTGGCACTCTTAATTGGGTGCCAGATGAAGGAGAATTATGGGTAAAACCTTTTATGATTTAACTGATGAAGAATTATGTGAGTTAATGTGCGGAGGACCGGAAGACGATGGCGAGGAACAGTTTAAAGAATGTGATGAGGTTGATAAGCGAAACGAAGCAAACTCTACCTCCTGAGAAGGAATTCCTCTCAGATTTAAAACGCAGTATTGAATTATCAGATGAAAAGAGTCGTAAAAAGAAGAAGGGAAGTCAATCCTATAAACCGAGTTCTATGAACTGTATCAGGCAGATGTATTATATAGTGACCGGAAAAGAAGGAGATGACGAATTAAGTAATTATTGTAATATTGGTATATGTAATTCTGGAACCGATATTCATCAAAGGATCCAGCAAGCAGTTATTGATATGGCAAATAATGGTATTGATTGTGAATATGTTAACGTAGCTGATTATGTAGAGAGTAGAAATCTGGATTATCTTGAAATAGTTAAGAGACCGAATTTTAAGAAGAAGGATTATGAAACTAAATTATTCCATAAGACTCTCAATATGAGTTTCTTATGTGATGGAATCATCAAGTATAAAAATCATTATTACATACTTGAGTTGAAATCTGAGAATAGTAATAAATCATTTTCAAGAAGTGATGTGGATATTTCTCATTATAATCAAGGTACTGCTTATTCAATTGCATTTGGAATTGATGAAGTTATATTTGTATATATCAACCGGGATAATTTGGATATGAAATCATTCATGTTCATTCCTACCGATGAAATGAAGCAAGATTTAGTAGGCAGGATTGAGGAATGTGATGAATATGTGAAGAAATTAAAAGCCCCTCCAAAGCCGGTTGACGTAGCAAGTAAGACCTGTAACTATTGCAGATATAAGAATGAGTGTAAAAAAGATGGCTAAGAATCGTGGAAAAGATTTTGAACAAGTGATACGTGAATGCTTTGAAAGAATTGATGATGTATCAATAGATAGGCTTCATGACCAGACTACCAGATATAAAGGCAGTACAAATATCTGCGATTTTATAGTATATCGTCAACCATATGAGCATTACTTTGAATGTAAATCAGTTCACGGTAATACTCTACCATTCAGCAATATAACCGAAACTCAATGGAATGGATTACTTGAGAAATCGCAGGTAGAAGGGGTTATAGCAGGAATTATCTGTTGGTGGATAGATAAGGATGTTACCAGATTTATTCCGATTCAATTACTGAATTATCTTTATAATAAAGGTGATAAAAGTATTAGATATGATTGTGATTGGAATGTTGGGATTCCTGGAGAGAAGCCATTTACATTTAAGGCAGTATATAAATGTATTCCTATTCAAGGAGAGAAGAAAAGAGTGTTCTTTGATTATGATTTAGAAGCATTTTTAAATGAATTAGATGAGGATTACGAGGAGGATTAGCTATGTATGAATGTTTTCACTGCTGTACCAAGTCAGTAGTTTGGGATGCAGATTTTAATTTTGAGGATTTTTGTCTGGAAGGAGAAGGAATCGTTCATATATGCCACTGCTCTAATTGCGGAGCAGAGATTGAATACCGAGTACGTACTGATAATCCTGATGAGGAGGATCCAAATGAATGACATTCAAAAGAAAGTAGAGAACCATGCTAAACAATTAGATAAAGTAGTGAATGAGATAATTGACCCTTATTGTAAAGATTTGGATAAATACGTTTCATTCATTAAGACCTGTCTATGTGATGGTGAAACTCCCCCTACTACTCAGGAGCTTGAGGATTTCTGTCTGAATCTTTCCACCTATATTTATTTTGCATCCGGAATGACCGAAGGATTAGGAATCAGGGATGATATAGCAAAGGCAGTTTATAAGGAGATGTATAATACTCAGAGGGATTCCATAGATAAAGGAACGGTGGCCGATAAGAATAGTCTTGCGGAACTTGCCAGTCAAGAAGAAGCACTAGTATCAGCCGCATATACCAGAGCATATAAAATCATGAAAGCAAAGGTAGAGAATGCCCAGGAATTACTCGGAAGTTGTAAGAAGGTTCTCAGTCATAGAATCACTGAGGAAGAAATGACAAACTTTAATGGAGGCAGATGATGGGAAGTAAACTCGATGAGATAATGAAAAGAGTTAACAAAGATGTGAAGGAAGAAGCATTTACAAAAGGAATGCCGGTATATGAATACGAGAAAGTTCCTTTCACAAGTCCTAAGATGAACTATATTACCTATGGTGGATTGCCACTTGGCAGAATGATTGAATTTTATGGGGAGGAGGGAGGTGGCAAGACCACTACTGCACTTGACCTAGTAGCTAATTTTCAGAATAAATATCCAGATAAAGAGATATTATATGTAGATGCAGAAAATACTCTTGATATCGACTGGGCAAGAAAGATAGGAGTTGATGTTGACTCAATAAATCTATATCAGCCAAAAACCGAATCAGCAGAATATATATTCCAGGTAGTAAAGGATGCAACTGAATCCGGAGAGATAGGAATGTGGATTATAGATAGTATTCCATGTTTAACTGCTGAGAAGGATTTAGGAAAAGATTTAACTGATGATGCAAGAGTTGGAGGTATATCAGGTAAACTTACTGAGTTCTGTAGAAAGATGGTTGGTCCTTGTGCTAAGAATAATTGTATGGGAATCTTTATCAATCAACTCAGAGATAAAATCAATTCAACGATACCTGGTCAAACTAATACTCCTGGAGGAAGAGCATTAAAGCATTTCTGCACAACCAGGATCCAATTCATGAAAGGCTCATACATTGATGAAAATGGAAAAGTGATTTCAAGAAGTTCAGGTGAACCTAACTCTCAGAAGATAATGGTTAACATGGTCAAGACAAAATTCTGTCGTCCGAATAGACATGTAGGTCAATATACAATCAATTATGATTTGGGAATTGATTATCTGACTGATTTGATTGACCAGGCAATCTATTTTGAGATTATAGAGAAATCAGGAGCATGGTTCAGTATCATAGATACCGATACCGGAGAGATGATAAAAGATAAAATCCAGGGGCAGAATAACGTATATAAATATCTTGATGAGAATGAGGAGGTAATGAGGAGAATAGAAGAAATTCTGGATAAAAAGATGGCAGAAAACTAAAGAAAACCACTGAAATCAAGGCCTTTTTAGGTCTTGATTTTATGTTAAAAGTGATATATTATATTTATGATAGACCACTACGTCTATCGGCACTCGAAAAACTCATAAAACGGAGGTAATCATTATGGCAACAATCGAATTTATCACAAAGAGAATCGAAGGCAAGGAGAAGGAAATCGCAAAGCTCGAAAAGAAGATGGAGAGAATCCGCAAGGCTGAGGCATCGAATTGGGAGGACAATCCCTACTGGTACGGAGAAAGAGATATCCGAATCACGACCAGAGAACTTGACCAGGCAAGAAAAGCGCTTGAAGATTATCAGAAAATGTTAACCGCAGAGACTGAGAAAGCGAATAGCAGAAATATCCAGGTCATCATTGACTTCTTGAATGATTGGCAAGTAAGAGTCAGAGAATATTATCAGAAATCTTTCAAGGAATATCTTGAAGCAAGAGCAGAATATTACAGACTTGACCGCGAATACGTTGACTGGTTTAATCACAATTATAAAATCCGCAGAGAGAATCCGGAAGAGTACAAGAGAAAAGATTCTGAGCATCGCAAGATTCGTAAAGAGTTTGAAGCAAAGTGGAGATTCATCACTCCCTATGTCGAGTATAGAGATTCCTTCAATCTTGAAAAGCTCAACAAAGACCTCCAGAAAGAGGCAGATGCCAAATATGATGATATCATCGAGAGAACGAATGAAATCACCGGGACCATTACAGATGCATCATTTCTTCATATCGGAGCAAAAGGAGATTTGAACGGATATATCATCGGAGAAAGAGGCAAGGCAAAGGTCGAGACCATTGGGGCAGGCGGATATAACATTCAGTGCTATCATTTCAGAACTCTTATTCACAAGATGAAATAGTTAACCTGGTGAGGCGATAACACCTAAAACACCAATAACTCGAAAAACTAAGGAGGATCCAAAATGAGAACATTCAGAGTCTACTTTATCAACGGAAATCAGAAGCTTTATGATGCAGAAAACATTTATTCTTTGATTGATTATCTTCACAGTCTGGTAGATGATAATCTCAACGCCTATATCATCGAAGATATCTATAAGATTGAGGAGGTGTATTGATATGAGATTAACTGAATTATTCAAGGTAGTCGAGAATGGTACCAGGTTAACTATCTGGGGAGATATTCAGATAAATGAATCAATCATGGTATTTGATAATTGCCGGGATAGATATTCCTCATCTGAGTATCTTGCCAGATTTTCAATCGTTAAGATAATTGCTGATAACGCTAATGATTTACAGATTATCGTAAAGGAGGTAGAGGAATGATTAATATGTTAACTGCCTGGCAGGGACCTTGCGAAATCAATGGGACCAGATATTCCTCAATCAACGCCTTTATTTCCGAAAATAAGCCGATTTCCGGCAGAATTACTATAAATCTTCTCTCAAATACCGAAAAGCGCCTTCCTGAGGGAAATAAGCCGGATAAAACGGAGATTAAGAAGTCTCAGGATCCAGAGAAGAAGGAATCTGAGAGATTCAGACTCAGAATCACGGTTAAGAAATACATGACTGAGCAATCTTCTCCAGGATTTGATTTCATGGCAAAATGGAATAATGACCGGCCGATGCCCCTCAGAACGATGGAGGGAGAGATTCTTCAGGAGACCAAAGGAATGCTCAAGATGCATCTGAAAGGATTCGGAGAAGCGACCTGCAATTGCATGAGATGTGGAAGAACTCTCACGAATCCGATTTCAAGGCATTATGGAATCGGTCCGGAATGTATGAGCAAACTTGGATTAGTCAGAGATATTGATGATGTATCTGGAATCATAGAAGACCTGGCAGAGATTGAATGGGAAGGCTGGGTTATCAAATCAGCAATCACAGAAAAGGAGGCGGTCTGATGTATTATTGGCAATATATTACCCGAATACGCAGTAATGATAATGATTGCGATACCTATGAATTATTGAATCAGGCGGCAGACGATTCTCAGGTAACTGATGAAGAATATGCAGAAATATATGAAGCATTTAAGGAGGTTAACTATGGGCCAGATTGAAAGAAGATTCAGATGTGATAAGTGCGGTAAGATTTTTGATTATCCGATTTTTGTGAAGGAATATATGGGAGAGTTCTGGGGGGTGCCGGCATATGATGAGTTTCCATATTCACCTTGCTGTAGAGATGATTTTACTGAGTTAACTGATGATGAGGATCCAGAGGAGGATGAAGATGAGTATTCTGAATGATTATCGTAGATATTCGAGTAATGAAGATGAATATGCAGAATGGGAAGATGAAATGAAATCTGAATATCGCAGGCAGGAAGCGATTGATAGAGAGTATGAGGAAAAGATGATGGAGGTAGATGATAATGAGTAGAAATTGGCAGAGGAGTAATCTGAGAGCAGGTGAGGAGTTAAGAATCAGCACGTCTTTATTCATCGGTGGAGATTCAGTATATGAGAGGATAGAATCAATCACTTATCTGGGAGAATCAGATACCGGCATATTAGTGGATTGTACTTTTAAACCTTCAATCAGGAAGATGAAATCCCCTCATTATAAGTTATTCATTAACTGGGCAAGTATTTGGTGCGGACATATAAAGGTTTACTCCGGAGATGGTTCACTCATAGTAGCAAAGAGAAAGCCAGGTCAACCTATAGGATTTGAGGTGATAAATCAATGATACGAAAATTATATAACTTATCAGCAACCATTATGATATTAGGATTAACCACTATTGCCTGCGTCGGTTCATATCGCTCGCATATCCGCGGAATTCCCGTTAATTTAGCCACCATTCCTTATGAGGCAGATATAATTATGCCTGAGATGATAGAATTGAATCCTGAGGCGGATTACGTGGCATCTGACAAATCTGATATTTACCGATACAATCCATATCTTGAATGGACAGATAGAGAAAAAGATTTACTAATCAGAGTATCTCAGGCAGAGGCCGGTAATCAAGGAACTGTGGGCATGGCACTGGTCATGAGAGTAGTTCTCAATAGAGTGGAGAAGAATGGTACCGATATCGAAACCGAGATATTTGAACCAAATCAATTTGCAGTTTCTGGAATGGCTCCCGGCACCTGGGAGAATTATGAGGCATTGGATATGGTTCAGAATGGATGGGATGAATCTCAAGGAGCCATATACTTCTGTTCAGAGGGATGGAATTTCTACGGTGATGAGCATCTGTTTAAATATGGGGACCATTGGTTTAGCAAATAAGGAAGGATCCAAATGAAGAAACCGAAAACGAGACGAGAGTTATATAAGAAGGTCGTGATGTTATATTATAAATCTCAATATGAGAATATCGGAGCATATAACTATGACCGAAAATCCAAATTTACCAAACGCAAGAAATTGAAAGAAGAAACTCGAGAACTTTTACAATTATGGGAGGAAATAAGATTATGATATTAGCTCAGATTGAAATCAATAACATGCCCAAGAATGTTAACATGATTAGTAATTATGGTGATTATCTGGTAGTAAGGTACTGCGATGATGGTCTCTGGTATTATGGAATCTATGATGATGTCCAGAGGGCTCAGATGGCAGCGAAGGAAATCAATAATGGTTTCGTGATAAGAATTTGGAGGTGATGATTATGGGAGTTAACGTTGGGGATGAAGTAACTCTGAACGCTATAGTAATAGCAGTATCTGAGAGTGGTAATCCAATAATCAAGATTAACAGTGGCTATAAGTTCTTAATCAAAGATTCAGATATCAATACAGTACGTCCTCAGATTGAGATACCTGATAAGGATATGAGAAGAGGAAACTAATGAAGGATTTTATATTAGCGATTCTGATATTATTGATATTAACAATTTGGATATTTACAAGGAGAGCAATATGAGGAGGATCCATAATGAATAAATACATATGTGAATGCTGTGGCGGTCAGATAAATCCACATACGATGAAATGTGAGTATTGTGGAACTCAATACAAGAAAGAAAATGAGCAGGTGCTCCGAATTGAAACGTTTCAAGGCAAAGTGCAGACATTTAAAAGTGCCCTTGATATAGACGATGATTATTTGATTCGGTATCCAAAAGAAGCATCAGAAATAGCCATTCATCAAGTTGCCAATGAGTTAGCCAGCATGATAGCACCTTATTGTGAATACGAAATAGAAGATGCCCCATTCAGACGACAGAAAAGGATTCATGCAATGATAAAGATAGTCGAACCTATGAATAAGGGATTGAGAATAGGAGATGAGTGAATGAATAATATAGATGAGTACATTGATAAGTTACAAAGAACAACGGCTATATGTATAAATCTGGATTGGATTAGAGAATACATCAAGATGAATTGTCCAGAAGGTTCAGAAGGAAGAGATTATATATTTGCTATGCTCGAAACTTGGAAAGTAGATATGAGAGGTAAAGCCGATGAGCAGACTTAAAGACAAAATCACAAAGATAAGTGGTAGTTTTTCATGGGTGGCTAATTGTGATGAGTTATGCATAGTAGCACGTGCAGTAAATCGCAACGCTGATGTTCTCGAAGAATTGCTGAATAAGATTGAGAAACTTGAAAAGCAAATCGCAGATATGAGAGGTGATGCCGAATGACTAAAGAAGAACTTATAGAGATTCTATCAGCACTTCCGAACAATGCCGAAGTGTTGGTAAACATAGGCGAACGATACGCAGAGATAAAAAGTGTTAAGGCAGAGTATTCACAGAGAACTTATGAGAGAAAGCCTTATATCATCGTTGATATTTATAAGTGAGGTGGTGGAATGACGAACGAAGAAATTAAAAAGAAAATAGCAATTGCAGAAATGGTATTAGGTGCAATCAAGAATGTGAAAATGCCTATGCTTGTGTATGAAGAAGAGAAAGAAGTAGTACGTGAGGCATTATGGAGATATATGAGTGATTTAGAAGATGAATTAAGAGGCAGATAAGAGAGGTGAAACATGAGTGATTTAATCAGCAAAAAATCGTTGCTTAACAAGATAAACGCTTATGTCGTTGGTTCACAGGATAAAGAGTTTATCTGCAAACTGATAAAGGAAATGCCATCTGCGCAACAGAAGAAAGGGCGGTGGGTGTTTGATGAGACACTTGATAGGCACTATTACTGTTCAGAGTGTAAGTCTATGGGTGTTGATTATTGGGATTATTGTCCTTATTGTGGAGCAGATATGAGAGGTGAAGTTAATGAGTAAAACAATTATTCACAACTGTGATAGATGCGGTTCTGTTATAGAACCTAAACACGAACACAAACCATTCTTTTATATCAAAAAAGAAACAACACTCAGAGTTTTTTGTTATTTT
>Ga0247610_10006374_pt1 | contig 12275 bp, 11 predicted proteins | sample 174DNAGHGhighgp2_FD_193483 | JGI IMG/M metagenome (GOLD analysis project Ga0247610, IMG submission 193483) | Sheep rumen microbial communities from Palmerston North, Manawatu-Wanganui, New Zealand - 1742 DNA GHGhigh gp2 | ecosystem: Host-associated > Mammals > Digestive system > Stomach > Rumen...
AAACTGGGAAGCAAAACTCGGTTCCTTGGATGTAGCGGCAGATAACGCAGCAACAGGTGCTGATATGTTATCAACTCTTGAAGACAACCTTGCTTTAGTATCTTCACACGTACAACGTGTAAGAGATTTGACAGAACAAGCAGCTAACGGAACTTACGGCGCACAATCAAAGAGTGCAATTGAATCAGAAATTAAAGCAAGACTCGAAGAAATTGACCGTATTGCAGCAAACTGCGAATTTAACGGTATTGATTTAATGGCGGGCGGTTCTGAAATGTCACTGCAAGTTGGTATTGAAGGAACAGCTTCAAAATCTCAAATTAAGCTGTCTGCAGACCTTTTTGCAAGCGGTAAAGTCGGCGATTTGTTCAAAATTTCAGGTGAAACATCAGGAAATTATACACCACGTACAACAGGTATTCCTAGCGCAGATTCTTCAAAGCCAGAAAAACAAGAAGAATGGAAACTTGCTAACCTTGCAAAAGACTGTGCAGGAACAAGTTCAGGTGATGGAACCAGTACACCGACACAAATGCTTGGTGTAATTGATAACGTAATCAATAACATTTCAAAACGTATCACAACACTTGGTGCGGCTCAAAACAGAATAGAATCAGCAATTGAATCAATTGGAGTTCAATCAGAAAACATCACATCATCATTATCAACTCTTCGTGATGCCGATGTAGCAACTGAGTCTTCAAATTATATCAAGGCTCAAATACTTCAACAAGCTTCAGCAACATTACTTGCAACAGCTAACCAAACACCAAGTATAGCATTGAACTTGTTATAATCACTCGGAAATATATATTTATTCCAAACAAGAGCAAGGTGAAAAATCCTTGCTTTTCTTTTTATAAAACTTATGTTTCTATAAAACGTCCCATTTTTCTGAATTTTTCGTATCGTTGAGCTCTTAATTCATCAGAAGAAAGTTTTTCAAGTTCATTTAAAGCTTTTTCTATTGATTTTTTCATTTCAGATGCTGTTAAATTGTAATCATTATGAGCACCGCCCAGCGGTTCAGGAATTTCTTCATCAATGATTCCGAGTTCTAGCAAATCTTTTGAGGTTATTTTCAAAGCTTCTGCGGCGTCTTCAAATTTTGAAGCATCACGCCAAAGGATTGATGCACAACCTTCCGGTGAAATAACAGTATAATATGCGTGTTCAAGCATCATTACTCTGTCTGAAACGGCTAAACCTAATGCTCCGCCGCTGCAGCCCTCACCTGTAATGATAGAGATAATAGGAACTCTGAGTTTTGACATTTCTCTAAGGTTCATAGCAATCGCAGCACCTTGTCCCGTTTCTTCCGCTTTAATTCCCGGATATGCTCCCGGGGTATCAATTAAAGTAATAATCGGAAAATTAAATTTATTTGCATAGTTAAAAAGTCTCAATGCTTTTCTGTAACCCTGCGGCTGAGGCATTCCGAAATTGTATTCCAGATTTTCTTTCGTGCTTTTTCCTTTTTGAATACCAATTATCATAACAGGTTTACCGTTAAACTTAGCGAGACCGCCAATTATAGCTCTATCGTCCATTCCTTCTCTGTCGCCATGAAATTCGACAAAATTTTCAGTTAACAGGTTAACATAGTCCAAAAACTTTGGTCTTTCCGAATGTCTTGCAATTTGTAATTTCTGTGACGGTTTCAATGTTGAGTATAACTCCTTCTTTTTGTCATGAACTTGTTGTTCAAAAGATTGTATTTGTTTGGTTAAATCTAAATCTGAATTTTCGTTTAATTCTCTTAATTTATCTAATTCTTTTTCCCATTCTATAACAGGTTGTTCAAAATCCATTATTGTAGCCATCTTTACCTCTGTCCCAATTCATGCATTTCTAATATATTTGCAAGAACTTTTCTTAATTTTTTTCTTTTTGCAACAATATCTACCTGTCCATACTTAAGTAAATATTCTGCAGTCTGGAAGTCATCCGGAAGTTTTTGACGAATAGTTTGTTCAATAACTCTTCTTCCGGCAAAACCGATTCTGGCACCTTGTTCTGCTATGATGATATCTCCCAGCGTTCCAAAACTTGCTGTAATGCCGCCAAATGTCGGTTCAGTAAGAAGGTTTATGTATAAAAGACCTGCTTCATCAAGTTTTCCTGCTGCACAAGAAGTTTTTGCCATTTGCATAAGAGACAACGCACTCTCTTGCATTCTTGCTCCGCCTGATGATGTAATTGCAAGCATCGGAAGCTTGAGTTCAAGAGCTTTTTCCATAATTCTTGTAACTTTTTCTCCGACAACACTTCCCATTGAGCCGCCCATATAGTCAAAATCCATAACAGCTGCTGCAACTTTGTGTCCGTTAATTTTGCCAAGTCCTGTTATAACAGCTTCATCAAGCCCTGTTTTTTCGTGGGCTCTCTTGAGTCTGTCCGCATAGGATTCTGTATCAATAAAATTAATAGGGTCTGTTGGAAGAACGTTTTTAAACATTTCTTCAAAAGAACCTTCGTCGAATAACTGTTTAATTCTTGTTGTTGCATTTATTCTGTAGTGGTAGTCACAGTGAGGACATACCATCATGTTTTCTTCAAGTTCGGTCTTTAAAAACGGAGTATCACAATGAACACATCTTGTCCAAAGTTCAGGGGTCTCTGCATCAAAACCTTTAATTTCTTTTGCTCTTCTTTCAATTTGAGCTTCTTTTCTTTTATCAAACCATTCTTGTATTGTCATATTATTTTATACGGTTTATGCCGTCATTCTCCTTGTCTGTAAATCGATATGCGATACGCACTATATTATTTTACACCAAACATACACAATAATGTCAAATATCGTTAATATTTATGTAAATTGTAAAGATTTTATTATATTAATACAAACCCTCACATAAAATAAAACGTCCAAGTGGTATAACTTCACAATATAATTTTAGAGAGTCTAAAAATGCTTTATTTTCGCAAAAACCTCCGGATAAGTATATTTTTTCAGGCTTTTTGGCAAAATTCCATGCATTAAAAGCGATTCCATGTATAAACATTGAAATAGCATCTGCCGGTTCAATTCCTGAAGAAATGGAATCCATTATTTTTTCCATTCCGAAAATTCCGCATGTGACTGTAAATTTTTCTTTATTGAATTTCAAATCGTTTAATTTTACATCATAGAATTTCATAAGCATTTCAATTGTTGCTCCTGTTGAACTTGCACATGAAGTATTCCAGTCCATGTCATGAAATTTGTTATTTTTAAAACTAACCCATTTTGCATCACGGCTTCCCAAATCTAAAATTGTAGCATCTGAATCTATATTGTGCTTTTGTGCACCGCGAGCCAGTGCAATAATTTCGTTTTCATTTGCGTTTGCCATATGTCCGCATGATGCGGTCGGTATAATATTTTTTTCTTTTATAATTTTTGAAGGCAAAATATAATAATAATTCTCATTAAAACATCCAACGCAAAATTCTTCTTCAAAAATTTTGTTTTCGGAAATTATTTTTGAGTATGTTGTGCCTGCATCTAAATATGTTTTCATGGATTAGAATTTTACAAAGTTCATATTATGTTTTTCTAAGTATGCTCTTAAATCACGTTTGATTTCAGGACATAAAATGTATAATACAATTACGTTTGGAATACAAAGAGCAATCATCATTGCATCTGTAATATCAATAACAGATTTTACGTTCATTACGGAACCAATAACAATAAATAAACAGTAAATGAGGTTGAAAGTTAAAACTCTTTTCTTTCCTTCACCAAGTAAGAATGTCCAAGCTTTTTGTCCGTAGTAAGCCCAAGAAATTAATGTTGACATTGCAAAAAGAACAGCAATTATAGAAAGTATGACAGGGAAGAACGGAATGACTGATTGAAATGCATTTGATGCCAATTCAATACCCGAAATTTCTCCTACGGAACTCATGTCTAATACTCCTGAAAAGACGATGGCAAAAGAAGTAAACAAACATAAAACACCGGTTAAGAAGGTTTCAAGAAGTGCTACAAAACCTTGAGAAACAGGTTCTTTTGTTTGAGCTGTAGCATAAACAATAGCCGCAGCACCGGTTCCTGCTTCGTTAGACTGAACGGAACGTCTTAAACCAATAATAATGGTTCCAAATACACCTCCGGCAACGGCCGTAGGGTGAAATGCTTCTCTAAAAATTAATGCAATTGCACTTGGAATATTTGAGAAGTTTGCCAAGATTACGATTAAACCTGAAACAATATATAAAACACACATTGTAGGTGTAAGAATTGTTGTGACTTTTGCTATACTTTTGATGCCGCCAACGACAACCATACCTATTAAGATTGCGGCAACAAGACCTATAACCCAAGTAAATCCGTGGAAAATGCTATGTTCTCCGCCAGTAATAAATACGATTTGGTGTGCGGTTTGGTTAATTTGAATCATGTTTCCGCCAGTTAGACCTCCGCCTATACACAAAATAGCGAATAAAACGGATAAGGGTTGTCCAAGCCAACGCATTTTTCTTCTTGTTAAACCGTGTGCAATATAGTGCATCGGACCGCCTGAGACAGAACCGTCAAGGTTGAATCTTCTGTATTTTACGGCAAGAGTTGCTTCTACGAATTTTATTGACATTCCGAGAAGAGCGCCTGCAAAAATCCAAAAAGCTGCACCCGGCCCGCCTATTGAAATTGAAATTGCAACTCCTGCTATACTTCCGATGCCGATTGTTCCGGAAAGTGCAGTCGCAAGAGCCTGAAAAGATGAAACTTCACCAATTCCGTCTTTTCCTTTAGCAGGTTTTGCAACAACTTCTATTGCATGTTTGAATCCCCAAACAGCAATTCCTTTAAAATATATAGTAAAGAATATACCTGCAATAAGAATCCAAAATATAATTAGCGGAACTTTGTTTCCGCATATTGAAATCGGGAAAAATATAATACTTGCAACAAAATCTGAAACTGGTGCAATATGTTTATCCATAAACGCATCAATGTTTATTGCGTGAGCAGATTGCAGGCTCATAAGCATTGTAAAAATCACAAGTAATAATCTATTCATAGTCTCTTTTCCTCAATTCCGCCTAACGTAAAAGCACGTTATCCAGTATACCAAAAACATGTCAAATTTATTAAATTTTATTAAGTTTTTTTACGAACTGCTATTTGAAAAGGCTTTCTAGTTATTTAATTAACTTCACAAAAGCGTTACAATATAGTATAATCTGATAAGAATAAGAAAGAAGAGGTTTATATGAAAAAATTCGGATTTACTTTGGCAGAAGTTTTAATAACATTGAGTATAATAGGTGTGGTAGCGGCACTAACGCTTCCTTCTTTAAACTCAGCTATACAAAAGAACAAAGTAGGTCCGACATTAAGAAAATTTGTTAATACAATGGAAAATGCAAATGACAGATTAATGGCAAAAAAAGATGCTGATACAATAACAGAAATTACAAATAATTCAGGTACATATTTAGAAGATATAAGAAGTTATATAAAAGGTTCTATAGATTCTGTAACAATGAATAATTTAACAAATAAGATAAAAACATATGGTGGAAACGATGAACAGATAGGTATACAAAGCAACAATGAACCTATTTTCCAAATGGAATCAGGTGATGCTATGTCAGTTCATTTTGAAACAAATATAGATACAGAGAATGTCACAACCCCCTTTAAAGGTTTTGCAGCAACAATAACGTACGATATTAATGGCTTCGAAAACCTTCCTAACAGATTGGGTAAGGATATATTTTTGTTTAAGCTTGATAATAATGGTACAGTAATTCCATTTGGAGGAAAATCTGATTTAAGTGTGTATCCTGTAGCCGGCGTAACAGAACCATTGTGGAAAAGCAGTCCGGATTGTGGTACGGGAGAGGATTCTGATGCAGGAATGTATTGCGCAGGATCTGTTGCAGATAATGGATGGAATGTTGTTTATAAATACTAAATGTTATAGTATAGCACTGTATAATGACATAAAGGTTTGACAACAAAAATTTATCATGTAATATAAGAATACAAACTGAAATTGCGGGGGTAATTCAGTGGTAGAATGCCTCCTTGCCAAGGAGGATGTCGCGAGTTCGAGCCTCGTCTCCCGCTCCATAAAGAGCCGATAGGATTTATGCCTGTCGGCTCTTTATAGTTGGGATGATAGTGGTGAGAATCGCTTTTGCGAGTTCGGCGGATTTTGGCAAGGCTGAAGTGAAGCGTAAGCGAAACGGAATGCCGTCCCTGTGAAGCCGTTGGAATGAGTGACTATTTTGCGGAATGAGTTTTTGCTTTGCAGTAGCACTCCCGCTACGCAAGCAAAATAAAACGAATGCAAACGGATGAACTGCCAATAATCCAAGAAAAGCCTCGTCTCCCGCTCCATAAAGAAGACTCATCGTTAGATGGGTCTTTTTTATTATAATCAGTAAATATTAAATAATACTATTTTGGTTTATTTTGTTTAACCTTTAATTATTTGCAGGTATAATTTCAGTTCTGTAATTTTTTCATCAATAACTAATAGAATATATTCGGTTTCTTTTATAAGTTCTTTTACATTTTTAAAAGATTGATATAAAAATAATAATGTTGAAATATTTTGCGTGATATTATTTTTTAAATTAAATAATTTTTCGTACAATGTCGGATCAATTATTTCTTTATTTTCGCAAATTTCAATAAATATTTTACCGAGCCACCATTCAACTTCTTCAACGTTTTTAGATTTTAAGCCTTTTAGAAGTTTTTTTAAATCTTTATTGATTTTAGAATAGGTGTTTCTTAAACTTTCTTTTTTTTGCGGAAGAAATTCTTTGAAGTATTTTAGTGTCTGTGTATAACCAAGGTCAATAAGTTTTCGTCTTTCTTCCTTAGAAAGGTTAAAATCTGCAAAAAATATACCTCCGGTATTAATGCTAATGCAGTCATATCGGTCATTTTTACCGTAGATTTCAGTGACAAATCCAGTTGCAACATCTGTTACACAGCTATAGATTGTATTAATATATGATATCGGATTTTTATCATTCAAATTACAGTCACCTTCAAGTCTGAATTCCAAAATTCTGCTTTCAGAATTATTTAAGTGCTCAGAAAGTTTCCATATAGGTGATGCTTTCTGTAAATCCCCATCAGCCAAAAGAGAGTCATTGTATTCATAAGCAGGCATAAGTCCCGGCATGCTTGAAGATACTTTAATCGCTTGTGCTACATCAAACTCAGGGGTTTCAAATGTTGAAAATTCCTGCGGTCTAAAGTTCTTTATGTCTGTTGTTATGATAACAAGCTCTTTTTCTATATCTTTAAACTGTACGTGTCTGTCCGTAATTTTTTCAAACTTGTTTTGTAAAAGCTCATTTAACCATTCTTGGAATATTTCACCTTTAGATAGGGCAAATCCTCCGCCAAAACCTAAGTGAATATCCTTAAATAAATCAAAACGAACTTTCATAAAAAAGTTTTCGATTTCATAAGATTTGTATCCGCAGGCTAAGAGGGTTGCTATTATAGCACCGACAGAAGAACCGCCAATTATATCGTATTCAACACCAAGTTCTTCTAGAGCTCTTATTGTTCCAACGTAAGCAAGTCCTCTGATGGCTCCTCCGCCGAATAAACAAGTATATTTTAAAGGTTTAACCATGTATTTTCTCTTCTTTGAACAAAAATATTCTAACATGGTTTTTGTTAAGAATAAATATTCAACTTTACCATATTTGACCTTTCGTGCTAAAATTTAGTGGTATGTTATAAGAAAATGTACAAGGAAGATAATTATGGGGCTTACGTTAGTAGAAAAAATTATATCTGAACATGCAGGAAAAACCGTACATGCTGGTGAACTTGTTATTTCAAAAGTTGATGTAACAGCTGTTCAGGATGGAACAGGACCTTTAACTGTTCAGGAATTTAAAAAACTTGGTAAAGAGAAATTGTTCAAACCAGAAAGAACAATTCTATTTATAGATCACGCTTCGCCAAGTCCCAGAAAAGAGCTTTCAAATACTCATATGATTTTGAGAGAGTTTCATAAAGAATATGGCGCCGTACTTTCAGATACAGGAGCAGGGGTCTGTCACCAAAGGCTTGTAGAAACATTTGTTAATCCGGGTGAAATCCTGATAGGTGCGGATTCTCATACTTGTACATCAGGTGCTTTGGGTGCTTTTGCAACAGGTATGGGTTCTACTGATATTGCGGTAGGTATGGCACTTGGTAAAACATGGTTTAAAGTTCCTGCTACTTTTAAGATTATTGTTAAAGGTGAGCTAAGAGAAGGTATATGCTCAAAAGATTTAATGCTTTATCTTATAGGAATGATAGGCGCAGATGGCGCTACTTATAAGGCATTGGAATTTACAGGTGACACGATAGACAATATGTGTATGTCAGAACGTTTTACTCTGGCAAATATGGCCGTGGAAGCCGGTGCAAAATGTGGTTTGTTTGTTGCTGATGATAAAACAAAGTCATTTCTGGAAGAACGCGGACGCGGAGATAAATACAGACAAATTTTACCGGACGAAGATGCTGCTTATGAAAGAGTTATCGAAATTAATGCAGAGGATATTCCGCACACAGTTTCTTGTCCTCATACAGTAGATAACACTCGTCCTGCATCAGAACTGAGTGATATTAAGGTTAATCAAGTTTATGTTGGAACTTGTACAAACGGAAGAATAGAAGATTTACGTGTTGTTGCAAAAATATTAAAAGACAAAAAAGTCCATGAGGATGTCAGAATGTTGATTTGTCCGGCATCTAAAGATGTATATAAACAAGCTTTAAGAGAAGGTTTGATTGATATTTTTGTAGACTCTAATGCATCGATTTTACCTCCCGGATGCGGTCCTTGCGTAGGGGTTCACGCCGGAATTTTAGGTGACGGCGAGGTGTGTTTGGCTACTCAAAACAGAAATTTCCAAGGAAGAATGGGTAATACAAAAGGATTTATTTATCTGGCATCTCCTTATGTTGCTGCATATACCGCACTAAGGGGACATATTTCCGAAAAATAAGAAAGAGGAGTTAATATGAATATATTGCTTTTAAAACAAATTTGTATAATAAGTGCATTTGCGGGCGGTGTTTTAGGCTTGGCTTCAATTGTCCCGTATATAAGCTTTTTTACATTTATGCTTTTAATTTTATTTCTGTCGGCTTTCGTTCTTGTGTATTTAAAACAAAATGAACTTATAGGAATAATAAGTATAAGAGAAGGTTGTATATTCGGTTCTATAATCGGTTTTGTTTCATTCATTGCTTTTTCAATAATATATGCTCCTATTAGTATGCTGATTGGTTGGATTTTTCCAAGTTATATGCAGGGATTTTTGAGATTTTTTATTTCAGATTTCGGTACATTCATTGTAATGCTGCTTTTAATGATTTTAATGGCAGGTATAAGCGCATTATTTAACGGATTTACAGGACTTGTAACGGCTTGGGTATATGAACTTATAACCGGTGAAAAAAAGGAAAATAACCAAAATAACAGTGTTGATTTTGAAATAAAGTAACATTACGTAGTTTACAATTTTGTTTCAAATGCTTGATTTTTAGATTTGACCATATTAGAATTACTTTTGTAGAGTGCTTACGCCAATATGTCACTCTAAGCAACAGCCGAAATGAGAATGTCGATGCTTGTTTTATCTGTCGCACAACAAAAGGAAATTAACTATGAATTTAAAAAACAAACAAGAAATCATCAAAAAGTTTGGTGCAAATGAAAAAGACACTGGTTCAGCAGAAGTTCAAATAGCTATGCTTACAAAGAAAATCTCTGAACTTACAGAACACATGAAATCTAACAAAAAAGATTTCGCTACTAAACGTGGTCTTTTGATGATGGTTGGTAAAAGAAAAAGACTTCTTTCATTCTTAAAAGAAAGAAATCTTGAAGGTTACAGAAAACTTATTAAGGATCTTGGTATCAGAGGTTAGTTTCTGTAGAAGTAGTTAAAAAAAAGAGGATGAAATTAATCATCCTCTTTTTTTGTATTTTGTGTTTTTTTTTATTCAGCTAATAATTTTTCTGCAAGCGGTGATTCAACTTTACCGTTCAATGTTTTTGATACAGTCTTAATATTTTCTGCCATTTTCTCCATTTCATTTGTCCAAACAAAATAGTCGGTTACATATTTTTCACCACGATTATAATCGCCGCTCATTTGTACTTCAATAATTTCTTCAAGCATTTTTCTTGCTGTTGGTACCATTTTATCGATATTAATATCTAAAACACCTTCTTTAGAAATCGTTATAGCACCTTCTTTTATAAAGAAATAATTTTGCATTACTGAACGAACTCTGTGAGCCTGGCTCATTGTCGGCTTAGAGATCATCATATTATCAGCAGCATAAGTTACGAGAATTTGTTCTCTCTGTTCTTTTGAATACATACCTGCTTCTGTTAATATATCAACCATAGCAAGTGAAACCATATCAGCTTTATTTTCTTCTATTATTGATTTATATTTTCCAAGTCCTTCTGTACCGGATTTTGGGCCGAGGGAGTGTCCGTTTTCGTGTCCTATAGTAAACCAGTGGTCAGCTTCGTCATTATAGAATTTGTGTAATTCTTTGTTTAATGTAGCATCAAGCCTTTTTTGCATTTTTTCTTTAGCATCTTCCGAGGTTATCATTCTTATTTGACGGTGGTATACGTTTCTTCTTCCGCCATCAAGCTTAATAATTGACCATTTGTCATCATTAGGAAGGTTTTCTGCAAGTGTAATTCCGGCTCTGTATTCGCCGACATCACCAAAAACTCCGACCAAATCAACATCGACCATTGTTTGTTTAGAATCGCTGTTTGGTGAAATATTTTGAGTATATTTATCTGCAAACGGCATATTTTGAGCCATTAGCGGTAAATATTTTTTTACATTTAAAATCGCATCCGTTCCTTTTTTATTAACAATTCCGACTCTTCCTCCCAGACAGTCTTTAGAAACAGGAATAATGTTTGCTTCATCTAATAATGTTTTAAGTTCAGGATTTTCTATAACACTTTCAGTCATTTCATCTGAATAGTTTTCTCTTGTTATAGTGAATTCAAGTGGTGTATCCTGAAGTGTTGCCCATTTTTTATCAGCATAAGCATCTAACATTGGGTCAGCCTCTCTTAAAGCTTTTGCCTGCAGTTTTAAATATTCGTTAAAATCTGAATTTGTTGAAATTTCTGACGCTTTTTCAAGTTCGCTAGCTATAAATTCAAAATCTGATTTAAATTCATCAACATAATCTGTTGCAGCAAGCTCATCGCCGTTTCTTTTTACGACAGAACGATTGTTTAGAATTTTTTTTACTTCATCTCTTTTACCTTTTTTTAGCATTTTTATAAGAATTTTATGAAATTCTTCTTTTTCTAAATCTTCAGGATAAACACCTTCTCCTGCTCTTCTGTGAACCCCTTTTGCAAGTTCAATCATATCGCTGTTTCTATCTAGAGCGCATACACCCTTTTGAGCGTCAAAAAGAATTTTTGTAAGGCGTGCATCTTCATTTCCTTTTTTAACTTCTTCTTCTAAAAAAGCTTTAAAACCAAGGTTGTTGTGGTCATCTATCATCATCTCGATTTTATCAATTCTGTGTGCCGCTTTTACTAAGTGCATTAAGGCAGTTTTATCATTTTCTGCAAGTTCCTTATATTCGGGAGCATCAACAGCCAGCATTTTTTTTGTAGTCAAATAGTCTTTGTGAGTTCTTTTTTCTAACTCTTCTCTTGATAAGTTAATTTCATAATTTTTTTCCATTATAAACTCTCTTTCTTTTATACTATATAGCTTAATTTTACTATAATATTGACACTGTGTCTATTTATACGGGTAAAAACTTATATATTTATTAGACATACATTTTTGCTTATAGTAGAATCAAATTATGACATATTGATAAAATAGGAGTTGAAAGTATGGCAAAAATTTCAGTTAAAGTATGTTTAGGAACAACTTGTTTCGTAATGGGCGGAGCAAATCTTCAAGAGCTCGTGGATATTATACCCCGCAAGTATGGCGATAAAGTTGATGTAGTAGGAGCAAATTGTTTAGGCTTATGTTCTATTAACTGGAATTACTCAAAAGCTCCATATGTAAAAGTGGATGATGATGTAATTACCGAAGCAACGGTAGAAAAAGTTTTAGAAGCAATAGAGACAAAATTAGGAAACAACTAGAAATATGAATAACGCAGGACAAGCAATACACATAAAAAAAGAAATACTGGTACGAATTATAGAAGCATTTTTCTCGGATAACTTTGAAGAACAGACAAGGTTAATTCCGTATATTATGCGTCCAAAGGGAATGGAAGT
>Ga0247610_10006375_pt1 | contig 12274 bp, 14 predicted proteins | sample 174DNAGHGhighgp2_FD_193483 | JGI IMG/M metagenome (GOLD analysis project Ga0247610, IMG submission 193483) | Sheep rumen microbial communities from Palmerston North, Manawatu-Wanganui, New Zealand - 1742 DNA GHGhigh gp2 | ecosystem: Host-associated > Mammals > Digestive system > Stomach > Rumen...
TGATAATGCATATGTTCAATTGGTAGTATCTTCTATTAATATAAATAAGGCTGAATATGTTGACCGTATAAAATATCTTAAGAACAAGTATATTGATTCAAATGTTAGAGTTCATATAATTGATTCTGATTATGAACTTGACAACACAAACATACAAGGGCTTAATTCTAATATAGGAAAATATATTGAGGATAATGTTCCAAAGAATTTAAATAAGAAATATTTATACATAAAAGAAAAAATAAAAAGTTAAACTTTATATATAAAATATGAATACATTAGAACTACAGATACCTGATGTTAACGAACGTATGTTAACCATTAATGGAATCATTGATGAACAGATGGCACATAACTTCGTTACAGATCTTACAAAAATAGATGTGGTTGATATTGAGATAACTAGGTCCAATGTAGCTAAAATTGCTGCTCTTGGCATAGAGGCTGACCAAATGTTGTTACCTCCAATTCGTGTTCTTATGAATTCTCCAGGCGGTTACATATATGATGCTCTTGCAATATATGATATGATTGATGACAGAGAAGATATGATATGTTTTTGTTCTGGTAAGGTAATGAGTGCAGCAACATTTGTTCTTTTAGCATTTCCTCCAGATAAACGTATAGCAACGAAGAATACTACATTTATGATTCATCAGCCAAGCAGCTGGGCAGTCGGTAAGCTTAAAGATATGGAAGATGACGTTAAAGAAACAAGAAGGCTTCATAAGTTGATTACTGACATATATCTTAAAAAGAGCAAGCTAACTAAGGAAATACTTAATAAGAATTTCAACGAGAAAGAAGATTGGTATTTCACTGCAAAAGATGCTCTTAAATATGGATTGATTTCAAAAATAATTTGATAAATAGTATGAAAGAATTAACAGCTATAGCAAATAAATATAGAACTGATAAAGGTACTAATATGAAAATAACAATATTATTAATGTCATGCAAAATAAATAATTATCATATTCAATGTAATTACATTAAACAAAAACTAATTGAATTAACTAATATACTAAATTTGAGTGATAATATAAAAATATATGATTATATTGGTTCACATGAAAAACAAATGATAAATAATAATTCAATATATTTAACTTCTGATGATACAAATACATATGAAAAAACTATTGAATGTTTTGAATTTATAAGAAAAAATATAGAATTTGATTATATTGTGAGAACAAATGGTTCAACATTTATAAATATTGAATTATTATACAATTTTATTAAATACATAAATTATAATTCTATAAATAATATTTTTTCTTCTGATCTTTTAAGTTTAAAAAATCAATATGCACCCAATGAATATGATATTACAATGGCCGGCCATTTAATGATTTTTAATAAATTTTATATTGATACTTTATTAAAATACAAATATCTTTACAAAACAATATCTGGAGCAGGAATTTATATTAATAATAATGTAATATATGATAATATAGATGATTTAATAATATCTACAAATTTACATATATTATATAAAGATAAATATTTAGATATTATAAAAAGTGTAGGAACAGGATTTTATAAATGTATTGATAATATTAAAATATATGAAGGTAATTCATTATGTAAATGGAATAATACCAATAAAGAATTTAATTTTATTAAAAATTTTATAAGTTTTAGATTAAAAAGTAATTCAAGTGAATCACCAAATGAAATTTACAATAAAGTAAATGATTTATTTGATGTATATCAAAACAATATTAATACTGATAATGATAATCAGATTATTAATATTTTAAATTATTCAAAAAATCCTGACGTATTTGTTGGATGGGAATCAAATCCATGTTATAAAAAATTAAATAATTTATAATATATGAAAGTAGCATTATGTTGTATAATAAAAAACGAGAATTTATATTTAAAAGAATATATTGAATATTATAAAAAATTAGAATTTGCAAAAATATTCATTTATGATAATAATGATATTGATGGAGAAGATCCAAATAATATTTTAAAAGAATATATTGATAATAATTTTGTTGAAGTAATAAATTATAGAGGATTAAAATATTGTCAAGCTGAAGCTTATCAAGAATGTTATCGTAAATATAATAATGAATATGATTGGATTGCATTTTTTGATGCTGATGAATTTTTGACATTAGTTAATCATACTTCTATAAATGATTATTTATCTCAAAGATGTTTTAATAATTATAATGTTATTTTATTACATTGGAAAGTATATGGAGATAATGAACAATTACGATATGAAAATAAATCTGTATTAGAACGTTTTAATCAACCCTGCAAAAATAGTGATATTCATTTTTTAAATACATTTGTTAAATCTATTATAAAAGGTGGAATTCAAAATTTAATATGGACACATAAACTACCTCATTCTTCTGTTCATTTACCAAATGTATTATTTGGAATAAATGGCAATTTGGCTCAAATGTGCTGTGACAGTGAAGGAAATCCTAAAAGACCACAACAATCAGATATAGCAATAAATTATAATAATGCATATATAAAACATATATCATGTAAATCAACAGAAGAATTTATATATAAAAGAAAACGAGGATATGCGGATTTTCCAATAAATACAAATTGGAATAATATTATTAATGATTATTTTTCTTATAATACATTTTCGATGGATAAATTAAAACTAATGTATGAAATAATAAATAACAATAAAATTAAAATTGAAATATGAAATATATATCTATAAATGATTTATCAAATACTATAAGAAATAATATTTGGAAAATTCCTAATGATATTGATTTTATAATAGGTATTCCAAGAAGTGGAATGATATGCGCAAGTATAATAAGTTGTATATTAAATGTTCCACTTATAGATATAAATGGGTTTTTGGCTGGAGCTAAACCATCAGGCGGAGAACGATTAAAGTTTTTTAATTCTAAACAGACAAATAAAGTTCTTGTTGTGGATGATACTGTATGGATGGGAAATGCAATAAATAAAATAAAAAATGATTTACAAAATTATAAAGAATATGAATTTATTTATTTATGTGTTTATCTTGAAGGTCCAGCAATAAATAATATTGATATATTTTTAGAAGACATTAGAAGTTATTCAAATAATTATACTGAATCGATTTTACATGAATGGAATATATTTCAACATCATGAACATTTAATGAGAAGATGGATGTTTGATATAGACGGTGTATTTTGTATAGACCCGCCTGATGATAGAAATGAAGAAGAATACTTAAATTATATAAAAAATGCAACCCCATTATTTATTCCTAAATCAAGAATTGGATGCATTGTGACATATAGAATTTCAAAAAATCAAGAAATAACAAAACAGTGGCTTGAAAAGGTTGGAATTAAATATGATCAGTTAATAATGTTTAATGCAGATAATAGAATAATTCGTGATACCTGTGGAATATCCCCAGGACAATTTAAAGGAAATATTTATAAAAATGCTCAACATAATTTATTTATAGAAAGTGATGATGATCAAGCACAAATAATAGCACAAATATCAAATAAACAAGTATTCTGTGTAAAAACAAATAAAATGTATAATGAATAATATGAATTATAAAATAGCTTTAATAACTCTTTGCTATAATGAGAGTAAGATAATGCCTTTCGTTATAGATTATTGGAAACAGTTTGTTACTCATGCATATGTTTTTGATAATGGATCAACTGATAATAGCCGAGAAATATTATCCCAATATGATTGGATATCAATAATTGATTATTCTCATTTGACTGGAAACAAACTTGATGACATTATGAATATGAACATCAAGAATAATTTCTGGAAGACAATAAAAGATAATTATGATTGGATTGTGGTATGTGATTTTGATGAATGTCTTTATTGTGATATGTGGGACAATATAATTGATGCATTAAATATATATAAAATTAATTGTGTAATTCCAACATATTATAATATGATAACTGAAAAATTTCCTGAATATGTTAATGATAAGTTATTTCATGAATCAAATAAATATTATGTAAATGTAAACGATAAAGATCAGAGACGTTGGTTTAACAAAATGCTTATTTTCAATTGTAAAAATGTTTATGAATTGAATTTGGCACCAGGTTCACATTCGTGTGATCCAATTATATTAAGTAACAATTCAATACAAGGTACTAATCCAATAAAAATTAATGAAATAAAGTGTTATCATCTTGCTGATGTAGGTCTTGATTATATAACAGCAAAAAGAAATCACAATAAAAATGAAAGAATGACAGAAAAACAAATTCAACATCATTTTGCAGTTCATTACATGTTAGAAAATGATGAAATAACAAAAGAGTTTAATGAAAAATGGAATAATAGATTATCATTTTAATATTCTTTAACAACATTTATATATTATATTATAATTAGTATATTGTTATAAGACATGCAGATTAAGAAGATTAAGATAACAAATTTCAAATCTATTTACGGAACACAAGAATTTGATTTTGATGAACTTAAGGGGCTTATAAAGTTATCAGGCGCCATTGGTGCAGGTAAGACAACAATTGCAGAAGCATTATTGTACGGACTATATGGAAATGTAAAAGGGCAGAATATTAATCAGCTTATAGCATGGAACCGTAAATTCTGTGAAGTAGAGATTGATATGATATCTCGTGATAAGAACATACATATTGTCCGTGCAACAAATAAACCCCTTATAGTTCTAGTTAATAATGTTGTGTTATCAGCATCAAATAAGAGAGACACACAAGAAATACTTGAAGCAGAGGTTTATGATGTGCCAAAGATTGCTATATTAAAGATGTGTCTTATATCATTTAATATGTTCAATTCACTTGCATCAATGAGTGCAGGAGAGACGAAGCAGTTTCTTGATGATGTGTTTGGCTTTAAGGTGTTCACAGAATTTAATGACCAAATAGTATTAGAAAAGAAAACGCTGACTAATGATAGTATCCGAGTGCAAGCAGTATATGATGAGACACGGAACACTATAGACACATTAAAGAAAAAGAAAGCCGCACAGATTGCAGAAATTAAAAAGACGTTCAATATTGATGAATATATATCAAATAAGAATACGCTTATAGAAGAAGGTAAGCAAAAGAAGGTAGAACTCAATAATATAGAAAAAGAACGTGATGAAAAAGTAAACGAAATCACAGATGAAATTAGCAAGGTATCAAAGCTTATCACTCAAGAACTTACACTTGGAAAGGCTGCAAGAAAGAACTATGAAACATTTAAGTCAGGAATATGCCCAACATGCGGCCAGACTATTGATAATGATGTTGTAAACACTTATAAGAATGAGCTTGAAGAACATCAGCAATTATATAAAGAATATAATAATAAAAAGAATGAGCTTGAAACAGAACGAACAAACATTAAAAATGAATATCAGATAAAGATAAATGAATATAACAATAGATTATCTGAATTAAGAACTAAGATTCGTGACATAGATGAGCAGATACGAATATATGAGAATGGCAAGAAACTGATTGATGAGAACTTTGATGAATTAATTACAGATAATGAAATAAAATTAAAAGATCTTAAACAGCAGATTCAAGAATATGATAAAGAGATTGGGGAATGGAACGAAATGAGTGACCTGTTTAGTAAGACGCTTCGTTATAACTTGCTTGACACACTCATACCACATATCAACAAATCAATTAATTTCTTTATTGGTCGTCTTGAACAAAATTATACTATCAAATATGACCAAGAGTTTAAGGCACACATATATGTAGACGGATATAATAAAGAAATAGGATATAATAATTTAAGTACAGGCCAACGTAAGTCACTTGATATTGCCATCATATTTGGTGTACTTAACAATATTATTTCAAACGTAGATTTTAATATATTGTTCCTTGATGAGCTGTTTTCAAACATGGATGCCAACACTCGTAACATTATGCTGAATTTGCTTAACGAAACCATTAGTAAAGAAAAATCAATATTCGTAGTAAATCATGCAGAGATGGCAGATGATTATTTTGATCATAAGATTCGTGTTGCATTACAGAACAAAAAGATTAAATCTGACTTACGAGGAGTTGACGATGTAATTATCAGATATTCAAAATATGAAAATATATTTTAAAAAAATATTTTTATATATATATAAATAAAGAATAATACATTATGGCATATTTTAGCAATTATATTGATACGCTTAAAAATCTTAAAAATACTATTGCTAATGACATCAAAGAATATGAAGAAGATGATGATCGTTTATTAGCAAGTTTGATTAACTTTAAGAAAGAGGTAGAACATCTTATTGACATTGCTGCAAACAATTCAGCAATAGAAGGAAAGGTTTCTCAATTACCTAAAAATGCTGGCACTCATTGGTGGGCAGGCTCAGGCGATGAACCAAATCATAAAGGTGACCACGAATCAATGGCTCCACTACCGGATCCACAACCATAATTATTTAATATAAGATAAGAACAAATAATAAATATAATTTATAAATTATTTAAGATTATGACCGATAAAGAAAAATTAGATGCAATTCTTGCTGAAGAAGCTGCTGCATCAGAGCAACAACAGATCATTGAGGAAAAGCCTGCAAATGAAGCGACTCAATATCTTGGAACACAACTTATGCATAACCCTGCTACAGGAAGAAAATGGGAAGCTGAGGCTGAGGACAAAACTCTCGCTGAACGTAAAGGGCTTTCTCGTGTAGGAGATAGCATTGATAAGAACAATGATTTTCGTGAAGGCTGGATTGATGTAAATCCTGACTTGCTCGGAGAACGTGCTATTTTTTATCCTGAAGGCTGGAGCTTCAGAATCCGTCCTGCAACAGTAGAGGCAATTCGTAACTGGTCAATGATTGATGACGAAAATCCACTTAGCGTTGACGACGTATTTAATGAAGTGCTTAAGAGCTGTTTGTCAATTATGACTCCAGAAGGGCCTCGTCCATGGGGTAACATTTGTTCATGGGACCGTTTCTTCTTCTTATTGCTCATCCGTGAGTACACATTTGCTCGTGGAGAGAGTGAGGTAAGCTATGAAGAGGAATGCCCTGAATGTGACAACCCTGTTAAGTTCACGTTAACTTCACAATCGTTAAGTTATGAGCTTCCAGACCCAGAGGTAATGCCTATGTATGACCGTGAGACACGTACATGGAATATTGACCCAGCAGAATATGATGTTAACGCAGATCCAATCACATTCTATGTTCCAACATTGGAAAAAGATCAGAACATTAGAAATTGGCTCATTGCTCGTGTTAATGAAAATCGTAATAGAAAGATTGACCAAGTGTTCATGAGATTTGCTCCATGGATGTCACCGAAGATTTCTAAGGACGACACAATCGCAAAACGTCAAATTCGTGAGATGGAGATGAAGTACAAGAGCTGGGATGAAGAACAATTTGAGTTCTTTGACGAAGTAATTCGTAATATTATTGTTACTCCAGACAGAAACCTAACCACTACTTGTCCTGTGTGCGGTGAGGAGGTCGTTTCTCAAATTCGATTTCCAAATAACATCTCAGCACTTTTCAAGTCAACTTCATCAAAGAGAAAGAAGTTCGGTTCAAGAAATTGAAGAAATTAGACGACAGCAGCAAGAAGCTGAACATTCTCCATCAAAAATTATATATGGACTGTTTAAAATAAACTTAGAAAATCTTGTAAAAACAAAGATTTATATATCAAAGGAATTTCATATACAGCCTTCGGAAATAGATAAATTGCCATATTATGAATATGAAATGTATCTTGAACAGATGAATCTGATTGCTAAACAGCAAGAAGAGGAAAACAAGAAGCAGCAAGAAGAATATGAGAGCATGAGGTCAAATATGAATCCATCTAAGATGATGAACAATAGTAATATGACTCCGAAGATGCCTACTGTGAATATGCCGAAGATGCCTACTGTGAATATTCCAAAACTATAAAAAAATCCAGAGCTATGCTCTGGATTTTTTGTTATTATATATTTTAAATATTTTATTTCTTTAAGATACATATAGCCTCTTTTAAGGTATCATGTATAAGTTCTTTTGTATCTTTAAGATGATTATCTTCATATACAGTATCAATATACTTTCTTACCTTTTTTGATGTCTCATCATTTGCTACATCAATATTCCAGAACTTACCTATCTTTGCATACATCTTTGTAGTTCTAGCATCTTTACCACCTGTCAATATGAACTTATCATTTGAATAATTTTTTACCCAATCAAATATCAACATTAATGGAGCAATAGCACCAATATCATTCTTTACAGCTATTTCTTTTCTAATCTGTAGTTCACAAACATATAAAGAATTGTCAACAAGTTTTTTAAGTTCTTTCATATCTTCTCTACTTGGTTCTTTATCTGAATGTAATTCTTTTATAGGGTTATATCTTCCTTTAAGTTCTATATTATTCATGAACGCAAGAGGAATTTCAAAGATAACCTCATAAATAAATAATCTATGATTAGATTTATTACTATAAAACTTATTTAATGCTTTACTAAAATTACCTAATCCAATAACTCCTAATATGTCGTCATTATATTTAAATACATAATGATCTACTTCTCTAAATAGGAATTGTTCATCCATTGATATTTCAGCGTTAAACTGTTTTCCTCCACCAAATTCGTCAGACATGAGTAAATCATCAACGTCTTTAGTAGATATCTTTTCAACCTTTAGTTTTTTCTTTAATTCTTCACCACCTATTGCCTCAAAAATGTAATCAAATGATTTATTTTCAAGAAGCATTCTTTCGGATAATGTTAACATAATAATATTTAAAATATGATTTATATTAAATAAAAATATTTTAATAAAATGAGAAGCTGTTTCACAACAGCCTCTCATCACTAACAAAACATCAAAACTATGACAATCAAAAATCAACTTAAAAACCAATCTTCTTTCTATTCTTCTTACTAAAATCGTTCTCCTTATTCATATAGAATAGGTCAGCTATGGTGATGTCATCAGTGACATCTTCACATATTTGTTGTGCCTTTTCCTTCGCAAGTTTCTTAAATTCATATTTAAGTTTCATTCTTCCCTTACGAAGCAATGCCTTATCAACATTTTCAATATTTGTATTGAATGTACATATGAACTTACATTTAATGATAGATGCAAGAATACCATCAGACATATTCAGGAATGCGCTCATGATAGGATTAGGCATATCATCACGTGACACGAGCAGTTTCTCACAGTCCTCAAGAATCCATACAGCATCCTCATTGTCAATGAACTCCTTAAGCAGAGCATTAGACGTGATGTCACATAATATGTTAGAATCAAGAACAATGAAATCAGTATCCTGATGCTTACCAATAAGATGTCTTATATATGATGTCTTACCAGTTCCAGGTTCTCCATAGAACAGTAATAAACCCGTTTCATCGCTCTCAACGAACTTATCAATTTCCTCAGCAGGCAGATCATCATTATATATCTTATCAATATCATATGTCTTCTTAGGGATCTCATGATAGTCAACATAGTAACCATTGCCAAGTGATGTAAGAATTCCTACTTCTGCAACCCCTTCATTTTCTTTAACAGAATCCATTATGTTTTGAATTTCCTTAACAAAGTTGTCAACGGCATCATCACTTCCATATACGGCAACAACTTTTTGTTGAACCATACAGATTATGTTCTTTTCATACAACACATATGTATCATTATAGTTTACACAGGTATAATATGCGTTATATTTATTAATTAACTCATCATGTAGTTGTTTCTTATTGAGTTCGTTTTTGAATGGTTCAAAATCTTCATTCTGTTTCTGATACCAATCAATGACACGTTCCTTATCAAAGAATCTAATCTCACTTGGCATTGTACCAAATATTTTATAATACAGCATCTTCATATAATCATTATCTGCAAGATGCTTACCGTTCATAATGATGGTATATATAGATTCTTCAATTTTATGTAAAGTTTGAATATTCATTTGTTAAAATTTATTAATATATGTTATATCGTAGAATAGCCCTAGATGTTCATGAGATTGCTTCTATTAAACTTTTAGCAACTTTATTATAAATTATATGTTGACGATTTTTAAGTTTTGTAGATGTCATTCTATGAACTTTAATGAGTATTTAGAATATTTCTAACTAATATTGTCCACTTAGGCATATCAACAAGAATGTAATCATCAGAACATTCATATCCAATCTTATAGAATTTGTCATCGTCAGCATCCTTATAGTCGTGTTCATCAAGAAACTGTTCAAGATATTCTTCATCAATCAGTCTAAATGTTGGATTGAACAACCTGAGTTTCTCAATAGAGTTCTCAATGTTATCATCAAGATATTCAAATACAAATTTATCATGAGTAACAATTGAGTTCAGTCTTCGTAAGATCTTATCAACAATCTCTACATCATGACTTAACTTAAGTATGTTATAAAAATCGCCCTCAAGAAATATTGAGCAAGCTGCAGCACGAGCATATTTGTTGATTTCAAGTTCATCATCCACAGGAAGATTGAATTTCATAGTTCTTGATGATTTAGCCATAATCTTAAAATATTTTAACAGACTTCTGTATCTAAATAATAAACAAATTTTACTCTTTGATTATGTTCAAGAGGACCCTTGAATGTAAGATGCCAAAGTCTTGCAACTCGCATATCATAACGGTTCTCATATTTACCCCAATCATAATTCTTAACAACACTCAATGTGACTTTTCCACCCTTTTGAATGGAAATAATCTTTTTAGTATTCTTATTACGAATTCTTCCGAGATTTGAGATCTCATAAATAGGTTTGATGTTATAAGTACTGACGGTTCTATAGTCATTACATGAACAAGTTGTATACTTCTCACAAAGAGGAACCCAAATTTCTTTTTTCAGTGTCATAATCTTTATGTTTTATTTGAAGTTTTATAATTTATAATTTTTATATTTATAATATAGAAATGTTCCCATCAAAATTAAAAGCTTTAACAAACTTTAACAAAATCTGACAGGAACATTTATTGTTAATAATTATTAATTCAATTCCTCCATCATTTTCTTATATTCTTCTTGATGCTGTTTGCGTTCCTTACGAGCAACATACTTCTTATGCTTTAGTTCTTTCCATTCTTCAGATGCAAAATACTTTTCATCACGTTCCTGAGCAGCCTTTATCATCTTATCAATTTCTGCCATTTCTTTTTCATATTCAGAAACAGGAACTGCCATATAATCATGTTTAAGATGTGTACGTTTATCAATATCATTATATAACTTCTTGGTGTTCTTGATATATTCTTCTGCCTCACTCTTTGTCATATATTCAGTAGTAAGAGTGAACCACTTTGTCCATTCTATATCTTCATCACCACGATATTCATAACGAGTCTTTACAACATATAAATCATCTTTCATAATTCTTTATCTGATTTTATATTATTAATATTCCAAATACTCTTAATAAATTCCTCTATTCCCTTAAAGTCAAATGTTAACAATAAACCAAATATAATGAGCATTTTTCCAACATATATGATAACAACTCCAGTGAGCGCTATTGGAAATACTATTAAGCATACAATTAATGTTGCGAACACGGACATCCAATGTGATATGTATTCATTTATTGTTGAGTTAGGTTTTTCTTCTAGCATAATAATAAAATTTTTAATATAATTAATATAATCTAATTTCAATGTTATTAGCACGAGCCTTCTTCATTTTTCCAGTGTTGCTCTCAAGATCATTAGTGAAAACAATCTTTACTTCTTTCCAAGATCCTGTCAATCTGTATTCAGGGTGGTGCTGCATGAACTCGCCCTTTGACTTGTAGTTGTTAGGATTGCCTGTAAGGATCACAGGAATCTGTTCAGATGATTTGTTTGATTCTGCAATGGTATGTTCCTTATAGTCATCAATTGTCTTACCGAATTTAGCAAGCAGCTCAACCAACTTTTTCATATTGTCGGAATCCTTATCAAGTGCCCATGCATATCCTTCAGATGCCTTACTTGAGAAGTCATAATCAAGACCAACCAGATAATTTGCGATCTCATGCGATAGCTTGTCACCACAAAGTTTGAAGTTGAATGATTTGATGATATCCTTCAAGGTCAGCGAGTCAAGTACTTCCTTAAAAGATTTCATAACCTTACGAGCATTTCCTTCAGCACCTGATTTAGAAGTGTTCTTAACAGCAAAGAATATTTCCTCAGGCTTGCACTCCAGAATGTTTGTTGGTATTGTTTGGTTGACGTCCTCACCAAAGAATTCAGCGTCAAGTGTACGGGA
>Ga0247610_10006380_pt1 | contig 12266 bp, 12 predicted proteins | sample 174DNAGHGhighgp2_FD_193483 | JGI IMG/M metagenome (GOLD analysis project Ga0247610, IMG submission 193483) | Sheep rumen microbial communities from Palmerston North, Manawatu-Wanganui, New Zealand - 1742 DNA GHGhigh gp2 | ecosystem: Host-associated > Mammals > Digestive system > Stomach > Rumen...
TCATTATAAAAACCTTCTTTTACCCAATGATTAAAATTTTCTTTATGCAATTTAGTTTCATCATACAAATGAATCTTTATATTCCCATAATTGGTTTCAATTACAAAATCATTAGCAAGTTGATTTTCTTTTTTAGAATTACATCCCCAAAAAAACAATGATAATATGACTACTAAACAAATTTTTCTCATTTTATTTTTTTTTTACGAAAGTAATAAAAAGTTATTGGTTAACCAACATTCTTTTTCTTAATCAAATCAACTAAAACTCATTTTTTACCATATTCCATCTTTTATAACTAAGTTTATACACATCAAGAATAAAAAAAAACTATAATTTAGACATTTTTCACCATAAATTTTTATTTATAAAATACTAATTATCAGCAATTTATATTTTTTAACAATAAAAAATCTTAAAAATATTTGTTATTTATAAAAAAAGCAGTACCTTCGCACTATGAAACATCGCGGAGTGGAGCAGTTGGTAGCTCGTTGGGCTCATAACCCAAAGGTCGTCCGTTCGAGTCGGGCCTCCGCAACTATAAGACCTTTACATTGTAAGGGTCTTTTTTTATTTCTACCTCATAAAACAAAATACCTTTTTCTTTAACATACATCTATACATCCGTGACAGATTAAGTTTTGAGTTTTAACTTTTTTCTCAACTCTTTTTATTACATTTGCACTGCTTAACAAAAAAAGCAATATTAATGGCAAAAAAAGGAAAACATAAACGCAGCTTTTTTGAAAACTTTCGTTACAAGTACAAAATTTATGTTCTAAATGAAAATACCCTTGAAACTAAATTCAGTTTCAAACTTTCATTTTTAGGATTAACTACCATTATTTGCCTTATCTTAACGCTATTCTTAATACTAACATTCTTCATTGAATTTAAAACCCCTATCATCGCCCTACTTCCCGAATACCGAGATGCAGAGTTACGCGAAAGCATTACCAAAAATGTACTTACTATTGATTCGCTTTCTAACGAACTCATTGAGTCGGAAAATTATCTCAATTCTATTAAATTAGCTCTTTTAGGTGAAGTCTCGGCTGATAGTATTTCTTTTTCAGATTCTATTGACCAAAAACAACTTGAAATCTCATTTGAAAAAGCCATGAGAGAACGTAATTTCTGTGAAGAATACGAGAAAGAAGATTTACTTTTTCAAGAAAATGAACATTTTGAAAAACATAAGATTTCTTTCATCAAACCAGCCCTTCACATTACTGAATACATTACGACATCAAACTCAAATATAATTGGTACTCACATTACCATACCTCCTAACGAAAACATCGTGGCTATTGGTAACGGAACCATTATTTACGCCGAATTACAAGATGGATATACCATTCATATTCAACATCATAACAATTGTATTTCTATATATAAACACGTCAATAGTTTTACTAAAAAAATTGGCGATATGGTACTATCTGGCGATATAATCGGTCGTAATTCTAAAAACGAAACTGACTTTTTCTCACTTCAAATCTGGGAAAACGGACTAACTATCAATCCAGAAAAAAGTATTATTTTCTAATTATTATGAAAAAAATAGCAATTCTTGGCTCTACAGGTTCAATCGGAACTCAAGCTCTACAAGTTATAAAAGAACATCAAGATTTATTTGAAGCCTACGCAATAACAGCTAACAACAACGCTGATCTGCTAATCGAACAAGCTATAGAATTCAAACCTGAAGTTGTAGTTATTGCTAACGAAAGTAAATACGAATATGTCAAGAATGCCCTCAATCATTTACCCATAAAAATCTTTGCTGGAGCGGAATCTATCAACCAAATCGTCACCTTCGAACCTATTGATATTGTACTGACTTCAATGGTCGGTTACTCTGGTCTAGCCCCTACTATATCGGCAATTAAAGCTCATAAAACCATCGCATTAGCCAATAAGGAAACGCTTGTCGTTGCTGGCGAATTAATTACTGAATTGGCAATCAAAAATAAAGTATCTATCCTTCCAGTAGATTCTGAACACTCGGCAGTTTTTCAATGTTTAGTTGGCGAAAATCCCGATAATATCGAGAAAATTATACTCACAGCCTCAGGGGGACCTTTTCGGACCTTCAGCAAAGAACAATTACTTACTGTTACTAAAAATGAGGCTCTTAAACACCCTAATTGGAGTATGGGTGCAAAAATTACTATCGACTCGGCTAGTATGATGAATAAAGGTTTTGAAGTAATGGAAGCACGCTGGTTGTTTGGCGTTAAACCTGAAGAAATTGACGTACTTATACACCCACAATCCATCATACACTCAATGGTACAATTTAAAGATGGTGCTATCAAAGCTCAATTGGGTATTCCCGAAATGACCATTCCTATCCAATACGCCCTTACCTTCCCCGAACGTAAATCTTCAAGTGTAGGACGCGTAGATTTTTCAAAATTAGCTACTATGACGTTCGAAAAACCAGACACCAATCGTTTCCCTAATCTTCAATTGGCTTACGATGCTATGCATCAAGGAGGTAATATCCCTTGTATCCTAAATGCTGCTAATGAAGTAGTTGTAGCCGCTTTCTTAACCGAAAAAATTGGCTTCACTCAAATGTCAGATCTTATTTCTCAAGCAATGAATCATATAAGTTTCATTCCAAAACCTACATACGAAGATTATATCGCTACCGATAAAGAAACTCGCGAATTTGTGAAAAAACTTATTTAAAAATCAACATTCTTTATTTAAAATTCTTTCTAAAAATCTCAAAAAATTCTCGACCGAACTAATCGACAATTGTTCTTGAGGAGAATGCACATTTAATATCGTTGGACCAACCGATATAATATCTAAATCGGGATATTTTTCTATAAACAACCCACATTCCAAACCAGCATGAATAGAGCGAACACGGGGATTTTTACCCTGAGTTTCCTTAAATGCTTCAATAGCATCTTCTAATAGTTTAGAATGAATATTGGGATACCAACCGGAATAATTATTTTCATGTTTTACTCCAAAACCTTTATCAATAAAATTACGAGCAACTTTCGTCGAAATTTCTTCTTTTTCTACATCCAAAGAACTGCGTTGACTGGTGGAAATTACCACTTTATCACCTTTAATCTTTATTGAAGCTAAATTTGTAGAGGTTTGCACTAAATTTTCAAAATCTTTACTCATCGAGATTACCCCATTCGGACAATTACAAATAGCATTGATTAGATTATCAGAAAATGTTTTTGACGTAATATAATCTAAAGATGATTCCGAACCAAGCGTCATTTCAAAACCTTTTTCCAACTTACATTCAGATTCCTCCATTTCGGCGATAAAACAATTTAAAATCACCCTCGCCGTTTCTTTCGCAGCAAACGGAACAGCACACAAAATTGTCGCTTCACGCGGAATCGCATTTCTTAAATTTCCACCATCTATAGTAATAATTCTAACATCACCACAAGCTTCTCTTAATTCTTTTAGGTAATTGAATAACAATAAATTAGCGTTGGCACGACCTTTATTTATATCATCGCCTGAATGTCCTCCCAATAATCCTAACACTGATGCCTGAAAGAAAAAATAGGGTTTTGATGGTTGCTCTTTTTCAATTTCAATAGAAGCAATCGTATCTACCCCTCCTGCACTCCCAATAAAAATCTCATCTATATCTTCCGAATCAAGGTTAATCATACGTTTCCCTTTAAGTAGATTTTTAGCTATATTTGAAGCTCCTGTAAGTCCTGTTTCTTCATCAACAGTAAACAAACATTCCAACTCTCCGAAAGATTTTTCCGAATCAAGCAAATAAAGTTCAATGGCTACACCTATACCATTATCAGCACCCAAAGTTGTACCTTGGGCTTTTAACCAATCGCCATCTATGTAATGTTGAATGCCATCACGAGAAAAATCATGCTGTACATCGGCATTTTTCTCACATACCATATCCATGTGAGATTGTAAAATAACAATAGGCAAATGTTCCTTTCCCTTAGCTGCAGGTTTACGCACTACCACATTTCCTATTGCATCAATTTGATACGAAAGATGACGCTTTTCAGCAAAATCTACAATATACTGACGAATTTGTTCTTCATGTTTAGAAGCTCTCGGAATAGCTAATATTTCATTAAAAAAATGCCAAATCTTATGATTCATTTCTGTTAATTTCATAAAAATATCTTATTTTTTATGCAAAATTAAAAACTTATACACATGTTTTGCCTTTTTAACTATATATTTGCAAAAAAAATAAAAAAATTATGTTAACACTACTTCTCATTACGTTAGTATTAGTAGGAATTGCTGTTTTGTTATTGGGAATTAAGATATTTTTTAGCAAAAATGGTAAATTTCCTAACATCCATATAGAAGGAAACAAAGAAATGCACAAACGAGGAATTGGATGTGCTCGTTCTCAAATGTAAATAATAATAAATTAATAAAAATGAAAAATTACACCTCTTATGTTATCGACAGTATTTTAGCTGTTTGTATCATTATTTTATTTGCTTTATTCGTAAAAAGTAAAAAAGTTGAAACTAAACAACCTATTTGCCGCAACGCAGATGGTCAACCAATTAACATTGTTTATGTTGACACAACTATTATCAAAGAATACAATTTAGCTAAAGAATTGAATGAAGTTTTGACTAAAAAACAAAGTGATTCGAGAGCTCAAATTGAAACTAAAGCCAAGAAATGGGAAAGCGACAAAGTAAAATTTGAAAATAGCAAAGAAAAATTTGCTAAAGAATATCAAGGTTTTGAAAAGAAAATTCAGACCAATGCTTTTCTTTCAGAAGATCGTGCAAGACAAGAAGGACAACGTTTGGAACAAGAATACCAACGCTTGGGACAAGAAGAATTGCGTTTAGCACAAGAACAACAAAGCATTCAAATATTAGAGGCTGAATTAGCTCAAAAATTGATGGAAGAAAATCAACAAATGAATAATAGATTAAATGATTCTATTATGAATGCCATTAATATTTACAAAGAAAAATACGATATCGATTTCGTTTTAAACGAAGATTTTTCATCTCTTTTGTATGGAAAACCTGAATATAATATCAGCAAAGAAATTATTGATATTTTAAATTCAAGATACAGCAAATAAGAAATTTAAACACAATAAAAAAGCGTTGTAAGTTTACAACGCTTTTTTTATCCTTCTCTTTATCTTATTCCAACTCACCAATACCTTGACGTACAATTTCAACCTCACTAGACGTACAATCTACTACCGTCGTTACATCGCGATTTCCTTCTCCTCCATCTATAATTAAATCGGCAAAATAACCCAAACGTTCTTCAATAAGTTCAGCATTTGTAGCATACTCATATTCATCATTTTCCGACAATGGGATGGAAGTCGTCATCAACGGATTTTCCAAATGATCAACAATGGCTTGCACAATTTTATTATCAGGAATACGCACCCCTATTTCTTTACGATTCTTAAAAATTTTAGGTAACTGAGAATTCCCTTTTAAAATGAAAGTAAAAGGTCCTGGTAAATTATTCTTCAACAAACGAAAAATATCGTTGCTGATGTTAGAATACTGACTTATATTACTAATGTCTTTACAAATAATAGAAAGTGGCTTCTTACGCACATCTATATTCTTCAATTTACAGATTTTCTCTACGGCATTTTGATTAAAAATATCACAACCGATACCATAAACCGAGTCGGTAGGATAAATCACAATTCCCCCATTACGAATAACGTCTACTATCCGTTCTATTTTCTTTTCTTCGGGATTTTTTGGATGAACTGTTAGTAACATAAGACTTATATTTTATTTTTCTAAACCTACACCTTTATCGTATATTTCCATTACTTCTGCACTCATACCCATAGTAGAAAAACCACCATCATGATACAAGTTTTGCATCGTAACTTTTCGAGTATAATCTGAAAACATCATTACACAATAATTCGCACAATCATCGGCCGTAGCATTTCCAAGAGGCGAAAGCTTGTCGGCATAATCAAATATACTACTCATACCTTTAATACCAGTTCCTGCAGTAGTCATGGTAGGCGACTGAGAAATGGTGTTTACACGTACTTTTCTTTCTTTACCAAATATATAACCAAAATTACGGGTGATTGATTGTAACATAGCCTTAGCATCAGCCATATCGCTATATCCAACAAAAGCACGTTCTCCTGCAATATAGGTCAATGCTAAAATTGAACCATACTCATTCATAACGTCCGTCTTTTTAGCGGCTGAAAGCATTTTGTGAAATGATAATGCTGAAATATCAATCGTTTTGTTCATAAAATCATAATTGATATCATCATAAGGAATCGCTTTTCTCACATTGGGAGACATACCTATTGAATGTAATACGAAATCTATTTTCCCTCCTAAAATTTCTTGAGATTTTTCAAATACATTGACCAATTCTGCATAATTGGTGGCATCTGCTTGAATGAGTTCACAATTTAGTTTTTCTGCCAAAGCTTTAACTTCTCCCATTCTACAAGCCATTGCTGTATTACTAATCGTAATTTGAGCACCTTCTTCTACGGCTTTTTCTGCCACTTTCCACGCTATCGATTTATCGTTTAATGCACCAAATATAATGCCTCGTTTTCCTAATAATATTCCGTTTTTCATAATTTAATATTAAAAAATTTCGTCAAAAGTATTAATTATTCCCTTATATATTGGTTTATTTTTCAAAAATATTTTAACTTCGTTTTATAAAAAAACAAAAAGCATTTTCATGAATATTTCAGATATTAAAGATACTAAAAATTCTATGATTGTAGTGGCTGATGCCAATTTTTTTCCACACAATGCATACGAATGCGCTAAATCAATGGCTAAAAGTTTCACCAAAGAAATTGCCATACTAGTTTTTACCAATAAAAACGACAATAAAAGTACTATTGAAGCACGTTGGAATCAATGGTTGGATGAAGAAAAACAAAAAGACAACTATTTACCTACTTTATTATGGATTATGGACTGCGACAACTCCAAATTAAATACTATTGTAGAAGAAACAGAATCGGTAATGTTGTTTTTCGAAACTAATGGCGATGGCGTATATAGTAAGACTAAAAATGTTTTGAAAATTTGTCGCGAACTACGAGTACCTTATGTTTTAACTAAAAAAAATGACAATCTAAATTATACATTCAACAAAATTTTGGTACCTGTAACATTTCTTGTAGAAGATAAAGAAAAAGGTCCGTACTCTGCTAATATGGGACGATTTGCAAACAGTGAAATCACCTTAATGAAAGCCAAAGATTACGGAACTAAAGCAGAAAAAAACACCGAATCAATTCGTTTATTATACGATAAATTCAATCTAAAATACGATTTTAAAGAGGCAAAAAAAGATAGTTTTGCTGTTGAAAAAGAAGCTATTCAAATCGCCAACAACGAAAACTATGATATGGTCATTATTTCGGCATCTCGCGAATATGGTATGGATGATATATTCTTCGGACCCAAAGAGTTGCATGCATACAACCAAACCAAGCATGTTCCCGTAATGATGATAAATCCTCGAGCCGACCTTTACGTACTCTGTTGGTAAACAATAAAGATTCGAATAAGAATCTACAAATTCTTTATAAAAAACTCTCGATAATAAAAATTACATGAACAGCTATACGTGCACCGAAGTAGTTACTACCGAACACACTGCAAAAATTATGGCATCGGGTAACTTATTAGTTTACGCAACTCCTGCTATGGTTGCCTTTATGGAATACACCGCTTGCAGATGTATCGATGATAGACTAAAAGACAATGAAGATAGTGTAGGCATCGAAATTAACGTCAAACATCTTAAGGCTTTAAGCGTTGGCAAAAAGGTCATTTGCACGGCTTCAATTACTAATATCGAAGGACGAAAAATTGAATTTGATATACAAGTTACCGACGAATCAAATAACCTTATTGGAACGGCTACACATACTCGATTCATCATCGATACAGAAAGATTTTTAGCAAAACTCTAATCAACTTATTAAAACGCTTTAAAGAGTAATTTTTCAGAATACAAAAATCAAAAAAGAATCTTAAAAAATCACTCAAAACTTTAGCTATTAATAACCGATTACTTTTTTAAAAAAAAGTTTGTATAAAAAGAAAAAAAAGTCTACCTTTGTGGGGTAAAAATAAACGTATGAAATTTATCATTGCACATCATCACCATCATTCTCACCAACGATAATAATCGGTCGGCTAAAGTGTTGTGTGCAATAAACAAGTAATATTAAGGCTTACCGAACGATTTTGGTAAGCCTTTTTTTAATGATAATAATTATAAAAAAAATACATATATGTTAAGAATCGCAGTACAAGCAAAAGGTCGTCTTTATGAAGAGACTATGACAATGTTTGCTGAATCAAGCATCAAAATTGAATCGGGAAAACGTACTTTACTTATCCCAGCTAAAAATTTTCCAGTAGAAATTCTTTTTTTACGTGATGACGATATTCCACAAGCCGTTGCAAGTGGCATCGCTGATGTAGGTGTTGTTGGCGAAAATGAATTTGTAGAAAAAGGTGAAGATGCCGTTATTGTAAAAAGAATGGATTTCAGCAAATGCCGTCTTTCTTTGGCTATTCCTAAAGCGGTTGATTACAAAGGCATTGAATGGTTTAATGGTAAAAAAATTGCCACTTCATACCCTAAAATCTTAAATGCTTGGTTAGAAAAAAATAACCTTAAAGCAGATGTTCATGTCATTACAGGTTCGGTAGAAATTGCCCCAGGTATTGGTTTGGCAGATTGTATTTTTGATATTGTAAGTTCTGGTAGTACTTTGGTTAGCAACAACTTAAAAGAAGTTGAAGTCGTTATGTATTCAGAAGCATTAATGATTGGAAACAAAAACCTTTCAGCAGACAAACAAGAAATCTTGAAAGAAATGTTGTTCCGCTTCGATTCATATAAAAATGCAGAAGGTAAAAAATACATCATCTTAAATATTCCTAACGACAAAATCAAAGATGTATGCAAATTACTTCCAGGTATGAAAGCCCCTACCATTACTCCTCTTACAAAGGAAGGTTGGTCGTCTCTTCATTCTGTAATTGAAGAAAAAACGTTCTGGGACATCATCAATCAATTAAAAGCTATTGGTGCAGAAGGCATTTTAGTTGTTCCTATAGAAAAAATGATTCTTTAATTAGTTTTTTATGAAAATTATAAAATATCCTAAACGCGAAGATTGGAATGCTATTTTGGCTCGTCCTACCTTCAATCCTACTGCCCTTTTTGATTCTGTTAAAACGGTATTAGATGATATTCAACAAAACGGGGACGAAGCAGTAAAACGTTACGAAGAAAAATTCGACAAAGTAGTACTTTCTAATTTAGAAGTTTCTGCTGAAGAATGGGAAGAAAGTACCCAACTTATCGATTTAAATTTGAAAAATGCCATCGAAATGGCGGCTCGTAATATTGAAAAATTTCACGAAGCTCAAATGCTTGAATTACCCGACATCCTAACATCTCCTGGCGTTAGATGTTGGCAAAAAGCTATTGCAATCGATAAAGTAGGATTATATGTACCTGGTGGTACAGCTCCCCTATTTTCTACCGTTTTGATGTTAGCCATTCCTGCCCAAATCGCTGGATGTAAACAAATTATTTTATGTACTCCTCCAAACAAGGAAGGAAAAGTTAATCCTGCTATCCTTTATGCAGCACGAATCGCTGGGGTTAAACGTGTATTCAAAATCGGTGGTATTCAAGCTATCGGTGCCATGACTTATGGAACTGAAACGGTACCTAATGTTTACAAAATATTCGGACCAGGAAACCAATACGTAATGGCTGCTAAGCAAATGGTTTCCCTTACCAAAGTAGCCATTGATATGCCTGCTGGCCCTTCGGAAGTAGAAGTCATCGCAGACGAATTTGCTAACCCCCGTTTTGTGGCAGCTGATATGCTTTCACAAGCTGAACATGGTGTCGATAGTCAAGCTATTGTAATGACCGATTGCGAGGCTTTAGTAGATAAAATCAAAGAAGAAGTTGAACTACAATTGGAACAACTTCCACGCAAAGAAATTGCTGAAAAATCAATCGAAAACAGCAAAATCATCTTATTAAAAAATTTAGATGAAATTGTGGAAATGACCAATGAATACGCTCCTGAACACTTGATTATCTCAACACGTTACTATGGTGGCGTAGCTTCTAAAATTACCAACGCAGGTTCGGTATTTTTGGGCAACTTAACACCTGAAAGTGCTGGTGATTACGCCTCAGGAACTAATCACACCCTACCTACTAATGGTTACGCAAAATCATACAATGGAGTAAACTTAGATAGTTTTATGCGCAAAATTACTTTCCAAGAAATTACTCCTGAAGGATTAAAAAATATCGGAAACGCTATTGAAATTATGGCAGAAAACGAAGGACTATTCGCTCACAAAAATGCGGTTTCAGTACGTATCGATGAATTAAATAAAACTGATGAAGATTTTTAATTATGGAACTCAAAAAAATTGTTAGAGAAAATATATTCGCTCTAAAACCATACTCATGTGCTAGAGATGAATTCAAAGGAGAAGCTGCCGTAAATTTGGATGCTAACGAAAATCCTATGAATAATCCGTATAACAGATACCCCGATCCTCTTCAACTTAAATTGAAGGAAAAAATCGCCGTTATCAAACAGGTTCGTCCTACACAAATTATGCTCGGAAATGGTAGCGATGAGCCTATAGATTTGATTTACCGAATTTTTTGCGAACCAAAAATTGACAACGTCGTAGCTATTGATCCTACCTACGGTATGTATAAGGTAGCAGCTGACATCAATAATGTAGAATACAGAAACGTCTTACTTGACTCTAACTACAATTTTTCAGCTGATACTCTCTTGAAAAATACCAATGACAATACGAAAGTCATCTTTCTTTGTTCACCTAACAATCCTACAGGAAATTTGCTCGATAGAAAGGAAATTGAAAAAGTATTGAACAATTTCAATGGTATCGTGGTAATTGACGAAGCTTATGTTGATTTCTCACCCGAACCTTCATGGTTAATTGAATTGAATAATTATCCAAACTTAATCGTTCTTCAAACTTTCTCAAAAGCATGGGCTTTAGCATCTGTTCGCTGCGGCATGGCCTTCGCAAGTGAAGAAATTATCGGTTATTTCAACAAAGTAAAATACCCTTATAACGTCAATTTACTTACACAAAATTTCGTTTCAGAAATGCTCTATAACGAAAAACAAAAAAATGATTGGGTAGAAACTTTACTCAAAGAACGCCGTTTCCTTAACGAAGAATTAAGCAAACTCTCTTTGGTAAAAACCATCTATCCTACCGATGCTAATTTCATTCTCGTAAAAGTAAATGACGCTAATAAAACCTACCAATATCTTGTTGATAAAGGCATTATAGTAAGAAATAGAAATAACATTTCTTTATGCCTAAATTGCTTAAGAATTACCGTAGGAACTCACGAAGAAAATATTATTTTAATCGAAGCATTAAAGAATATGCAATAATATGAAAAAAAGAGCCTTATTTATTGATAGAGACGGAACTTTAATCGTTGAACCTCCTATTACTGAACAAGTCGACAATCTTGAACAACTTGAATTCTTACCAGGAGTCATTCGAAACTTGTATTTTATCGTTAATAAACTAAACTTTGAATTAGTTATTGTTACCAATCAAGATGGATTAGGAACTGATAAATATCCACAAGCTAATTTCGATTCGGTTCAAAATAAAATGCTTCAAATTTTCGAAAATGAAGGCATTAAATTTGATAATGTTCTTATTGATAAATCTTATCCTGAAGATAATTTACCAACTAGAAAACCTGGCACTGGATTGCTAACTCAGTATATGACAAATGAATACGATCTCGAAAATTCATTTGTAATTGGCGACAGAATTTCAGATATGCAATTAGCCCAAAATCTTGGCTCTAAGGGAATTCTTATCAATAAAAAAGAACTCTCATTGGATGGTTTCTCTTTCAAATACGTGAATAATTGGGACCAAATCACTGAATATTTATTCGCTGGAGAACGTATCGCTACCGTTCAACGTACTACCAAAGAAACTGATATCTTTATATCGGTTAATCTTGATGGAACTGGCAAGTGCAATATCCACAGTGGACTCGGTTTCTTCGATCATATGCTTGAACAAATTGGTAAACACTCAGGCATTGATTTGACCATCAACGTCAAAGGTGACCTTAATGTAGATGAACACCATACTATAGAAGACACTGCCCTCGCTCTTGGTGAAGCTTTATATAAA
>Ga0247610_10006381_pt1 | contig 12264 bp, 11 predicted proteins | sample 174DNAGHGhighgp2_FD_193483 | JGI IMG/M metagenome (GOLD analysis project Ga0247610, IMG submission 193483) | Sheep rumen microbial communities from Palmerston North, Manawatu-Wanganui, New Zealand - 1742 DNA GHGhigh gp2 | ecosystem: Host-associated > Mammals > Digestive system > Stomach > Rumen...
TTGTACCAGCGGCTGGGCTGCGTCGCTGATGCTGAAATACGAAATGTACATGAAGCGGAACCTGAAGGCCCACAAAGGCTGGCTCATGCCTAATGTAGAAAAAACACTGCAGTACCTCCGGGAAAAAGCACCGGATATCGGGAACCTGCTGCTGACAGGCAACACCCTCAACGGCGCCCGGGACAAGCTGGAAGAATACGGCCTTGCCGCCTATTTCGATTTTCATCACAGCGCCTTTGGCGACCTGGCTGAAGAAAGAAGCGAGCTGGCAAAAATTTTGTACACCCGGCTGTTGAACGACGGCCTGATTAAAAGCGGAGAGACTGACAGCATCGTCGTAATCGGCGACACGCCCAGCGACGCAAAATGCGCTGCCGCCATCGGGGCCCGGTGTATCATCGTGCTGGCCGGCAGCGAATTTAAGAAGGAAGATTTTGCCGACTGCCCGCCCTGGAAGATGTGGGAACAGCTTCCGGATGACCCGGCGGAATTTATAAAAGAACTTTCGGTGTAAATGCGCTTTCGCAAAAAACACGGCGTCCTTCCCGTGATAAAACGCCGCTGAAACAGTAATGAGTTTAACTTTTCGATGAGGTTAATTTATAATGAAAGTTTTTTCTTTGTTCGCAACACTTTCCATCGCGGCAGCCGCAAGCATGGCAGCCGCTTCGGTCGCATGCGCCTATAATGCCGACGATGTGTCCGCTGTTACTAATGGGCAGGACCGCCCCGGCGCCGATCTGTCAAATGCCGATTTAAGCGGCGCCGACCTGACCGGGCTTAACCTGACCGGCGCAAACCTGTCAAATGCCGATTTAAGCGGCGCCAGACTGGAACGCGCTGTTCTCACCAAAGCCAACTTTGCAAACAGCAACCTGAAACGCGCTGTGTTTTCGGAAGCGCAAATGACGGAAGCAAATTTGCGGAATGTGGAAGCGCCTTTTTCCTATTTCGGTCATGCCATACTGGCCCATTCCGACCTAAGCGATGGAAACTTTTTCCGCGCTGATTTTCGTGGGGCAACACTGACCGAAAGCACAGGAGCTTCTGCTGTGTTTCAGGAAGCCACCTTTGACAAGGCCAATCTCAGCAAATCCGATTTTACTTTCGCCAACTTTTCCTACAGCTGGCTTTTCCAGTCAAACCTGTCCGAAAGCTGCTTTACAGGCGCCAACCTGTATGAGGTCAACGGCGCTGAAATAAAGGCGCAAAAGACAGATTTTTCCAGTGCCAAGCTCGGCAGCGCCCGCCTTACCGGAGGCGACTTTACCGAAGCCGTCTTTGAAAAAGCCGTACTGGATAAAGCAACCCTGAAAGGCGCGGTACTGAAAGACGTCGTCTGGGGCACAGCATTTAAAGAGAAAGCAGTATTTTAAAAAATTGTATCACGGATCATTTTCCGGAACGGAGCCTGAATTATGCACCAATATTTATTTTTCATAGGCGATTTTCCTATCCGTATGTACGGGCTGATGCTTACGTTAGCCATCTTTCTGGCAACAGGCACAGCGTATTTTCTTGCCCGGCAGGACGGACGCTGGCATGAGCATGTCCTTGACATCGGTATTTACGGTGGATTTGCCGGATTGATCGGCGCCCGTCTGTGGGATGTGTTGTTTTTTGACTGGAGCTATTATCAGGATCATCTGCTGGAAATACCGTTTGTGTGGCAGGGAGGTATGGCGGTACAGGGCGGCATGCTGGCCGGACTCGTCACCGGGATTGTGTACTGTAAACTGCACAAAATTGACTGGCTGGCACTGGCGGATATCGTCTGTCCCGCCATGATTCTCGGGCAGGCCGTCGGACGCATGGCAAACCTGCTGAACGGCGACGCTTTCGGCGCGCCGACAGGCGGAGATTTCGGCATCATCTATCCGGAAGGCACGCTGGCCCGCGCAACCTATGGGACACAGCCGTTATGGCCCGCTGAAGTCTGGGAAGGGCAGTTAGATGTCGTAGTATTTGCCTTGTTGCTGGTGTTTCGCGCCTTTCCCCATGCCAAAGGACAGGCTCTTTGCCTGTACGGTTTTCTGTATTCACTGGAACGGTTCTGCCTTGAATTTTTACGGGGCGATTACGCAGAGCCCTGGCTGTTCGGTCTCACCAGCGCACAGGCAACGAGCGCGGGATTTATGCTGATCTGCATCGGCTTCTTCCTGTACTTTGCGCATCTGGCAAAAAATGATCCGGGCCGGATCATGCAGCCTGGCAGCGCAAAAGAATAATCACAAGAGAAAAGGGCTGCGCAATCGCAAACGAAATACACGAATTACTCCAAAACATACGTAACGCAATCGCAAACAAATCAAATATATCGCAAAGCAGCCATAATGCCTTCGCAAAACAGTAAGCAAACCAACAACAAAAAAACAATCCCGCAGTCTGCTGAGAACAATCTGTTCACTCCAGCGGCTGCGGGATTTTTATTAAGTTGTTTTGCAGGATATTATTTTTTTACACGTAAAGATCTGTACATCTGCGCAGCGAACAGCAAACCCGTCCGTACTCTTGTCCGAAAGAAGGAACAATGAGCTCCTTCTCACGGCGAAAACTGCGCTTTTATTATTTACCGGTCTTCAGTTCCGTCCAGCAACGATCATACAGCGCAATAGCGTCGCCAACATCGTCAGTCCATTCCGAATTTCCAATATAATCCCGTGCGGTTTTCAGCATGGGATCATTTTTGAACTCTTCGGTATGATACTGCATCGCTGCTGCATTCGGATCGTTGTAACCGATGTATTCATAGTTTTTGGCGCTGACTTTGGGATCGTACAGATAGTTGATAAATTGCTGGGCCAGTTCTTTGTGTTTGGCGCCTTTGGGAATCGCAAAAGTGTCGGCCCAGATCCCTGTCCCTTCTTTCGGAACAATGAAACCGATATTTTTATTTTCTTTATAGCTGAAATAAGCGTCGCCGCTCCACATCGTACCGATCCAAGCTTCTTCCGCGATAAATTTCTGCTTGATGGTATCCGTATCATATGCAAGGATATTGGGAGCCAGTGCGCGCAAATCTTTCATGGCCTCTTCCAGATCCTTTTTGTCCACGCTGTTCAGGGGGCGGCCGTTTTTCTTCATGGCAAAGCCGATGACTTCGCGCACGTCGTTCAACAGCACAACACGTCCTTTATACGCGGGGTTCCACAGATCAGCCCAGGAAGTTGGAGGCGTTTTGACAAATTTTTTATTATATGCAATACCGGTAATGCCCCAGGTATAAACAACCGAATATTTTCCGGTAGGGTCATAAGCCGGAGCCTGCAGGTCTTTGATCAGGTGTTTCGTATTCGGCATCTTGCTCATGTCCAGTTCTTCAAGCAGGTTGAGCTTCAGCATGGTGGTAACCATATAGTCGGTAGGCTGGATCACATCATAGCGCGCGCCGCCGGCCTGAATCTTTGCCAGAAGTTCTTCGTTGTTGGCAAATACGTCGTAATTAATCTTACAATTGAATTTCTTTTCGAAATCCGCCAACACTTCAGGATCAAAATTATCGGCCCAGCTGAACAAGTTAAGCACCTGCTTCGTTTCCGCATTTTCAGCCTTTTTCTGCGGCTCAGCGGGCTTTTTGTCAGGACCCCCGCAGGCAGTCAGCATAAGCGCCAAAGAACAGAACAACAGAACAAGAATTTTTTTCATTTTATAAAAACTCCTCCTTTTATTACATATTGGCAGCCGAAACTGAACCGCCAACAGACAGAATACCGCAAAACCTCGTTGTTTTGCTTTTTTATTATATCATATTTTTATAATTTTTTAACATTCATTTTTTAATTCCGCAAAATTTTATTTCTTCTTTGCTTTAAATCACTTTTTCAATAAATTTTAAAAAAGTGGTTGACTTTTTATTGAAATTGATGTATTATAGCAAAGTAATCACTCCGGGATGGTGTAATGGTAGCACAGGAGATTCTGGATCTTCTTGTCTGGGTTCGAGCCCTAGTCCCGGAGCCATTTTTTTATCCAGAAAAAAACAAAATTTTTTTAGCAGGCTTTTCACTTTTAGAAATTTTGTAGTATAATAGTTACGCAAGTATTCGGCGCCATGGTCAAGAGGTCAAGACGTCGCCCTCTCAAGGCGAAATCATGGGTTCAATTCCCATTGGCGCTGCCAAATAAAAACTAACTCCGTTACCGTATCGGCAACGGAGTTTTTGATTTTTATTTTGTTTTAATTCCGCATTGCCGCATCGTAACCTTCTGCAGAATCGGAATCCGATTTATCCCTGCGCATGATGCGATCGAATTTTTTGCAAAGCAGCGCGCCATTTTCAAACAACGCTGCCTGTCAGTTATGGCTGCGGATCTGTTTCCTGTTTCAGCCCGGCGTTCATGCTTCCGCTGCGGAAACCTGCAAGATCTACAGTCACATAAGTAAAGCCCAGCTCAGTCAGGCGGTCCAGGACGCGGCTGCGGGTTCCCTTCTGGGTCAGCAGCGTAATCTGCGAAGGATCCACTTCAATGCGGGCCAGCGCGCCGTGGCATCGCACCCGAATCTGGGAAAAGCCAAGTCCTGCCAGAAAATTTTCGGCCGCTTCCACCTTTGCCAGTTTTTCCGGCGTAATGGATTCCCCGTATTGGATACGGGATGCAAGGCAGGCGTACGACGGTTTGGACGCGGTAAACAGCCCCATGTCCCGGCTTATCCTGCGGATATCCGCCTTGGTGAGCCCGGCCTCCGCCAGCGGACTGCGCACGCCCAATTCCGCCAGCGCCTTATGCCCCGGGCGAAAATCGGAACCGTCGTCTGCATTGCTTCCATCTACAATATTAAAGATGCCTTCCGTTTCCGCAAACGCCCTGATGGTTGTGAAAATTTCCTTTTTGCAAAAGTAACAGCGATCCGGCCCGTTAGCCACAAATTCGGGAATCCCCATCTGATCCACTTCGATGAACCGATGCTTTACCCCCAGACGTTGCGCCAGTTTCTGGGCATCTTCCTTTTCGCTTTCGGAATAACTTACCGAGTTCACGGTAACGGCCAGCAATTTCACATGATAGAGCCGGGCGGCCACAGCCAGCAGCAACGCGGAATCAACCCCGCCGCTGAACGCTACCGCCACATTGCCCATCTCTTCCAGTATCTCTTCCAGTTTTTTCCGTTTGACTTCCAAATCATTCATCGCGGCACCCCTTGAAAATCTGTGGCAACGTGTTAATATAAATGCATTTCGTAAAATTATTTTAAGATACTTTTCAGGAAACTTTTCAGTCGTTCATTCCTGGGATTCCCAAAAACTTCTTCCGGCTTCCCCTGCTCCTGTATGTATCCGTCCGCCATAAACAAAACTTTGGTAGCTACTTCCCGGGCAAAGCCCATCTCATGAGTCACCACCACCATGGTCATATGGTCTTCTGCCAGATTGCGCATGGTTTTCAGCACTTCCCCGGTCAGTTCCGGATCCAGAGAAGAAGTCGGTTCGTCAAAGAGCATGATATCCGGTTTCATGCACAGCGCCCGCGCGATAGCCACACGCTGCTGCTGTCCGCCGGAAAGACGCAGCGGATACTGGTCCCGTTTATCCAGAAGGCCCACCTTTTCCAGCAGCGCTTCCGCTTCCACCTGTACTTCCGCAGGATTCCGTTTCTGCACATGCACCGGCGCTTCCATTAAATTTTCCAGCACCGTCATGTGGGGAAACAGGTTGAACTGCTGGAACACCATACCCATCTTGCAGGCGATCCGGGACGAATTTTCCGGATACGTCACATTTCCCTTTTCATCCGTGCTGACCAGCGTTTCCCCGTCAATCAGGATCGTGCCTTTATTAATCGTTTCCAGCTTGTTCAGACAGCGCAGGAAAGTACTTTTCCCACCGCCGGAGGGACCGATGATGGCGACGACTTCCCCTTCTTCCACCGTCATATCGATGCCTTTTAATACTTCCAGGTCCTCATAATTTTTACAGATATGTTTCGCTTCTATCTTGCGCATAATGTTCTCCATCACTGAATCGGTTCAAAGACTGCCCGCAAATTTTATTCAAACTTTTTTATCACGCGGCAATAAAAAATGCCGGCGCATCAGTCCCATCTTGCAAAATGTTTTTCCAGTTTGTTAAACCCGTACGTAAGGATCAGCGTCATCACCAGATAAAACACGCCGGCCACTACGAACGGCATGATATTGAAATCACGCTGCACCAGATTCCTTGTGGTACGCAGCAGATCGTTCATCGCCAGCACATAAATCAAAGACGTATCTTTTACCAGTGTGATCGTTTCATTGCTTACCGGCGGCAAAATAATTTTAAAAACCTGCGGCAGAATGATCCGGCGCATGGTCTGCACATAATTCATCCCCAGCGTTTTCGCCGCTTCATACTGACCTTTTGGAATCGCCTGGATACCGGCCCGGAAAATTTCACAGAAATACGCGCCATAGTTCAAAGCAAAAGCCAGCACCGCCGCCGGAAAATCGTCCAGCCGCACGCCGATGACCGGAATAAACGGCAGACCGAAATACACAAACAGCAGCTGCAGCATCAACGGCGTGCCCCGCAGCACATACACATACGCCGCTACCACATTGCGCAGCAGTGAAAACGATGACACGCGGCAGAATGCCAACAGGATGCCCAGCGGGATCGCCAGCACAATCGTAATAAAAAACAACCGTAATGTATCTACTGTCCCCATCAGCATCTGGGGGATAATTGAAATTATATAGTCCATAAAACGCTCCGTTAAGTAAGGAACTGCCAATCGTCCGGTTTTGCGCAACAGATCAGTGGACAGTTCCTTAACACACGCAAAGGCCGGTGGCTAAAACCATCGGCCTTGCTGCTGTTACCAGTGGAATCATATACATCGCCCCGCAGACCGGATTGCGTTTCAGCACTCATTGATCTGCAGGCTGCCTGCCTTTACCGGCAGCTTATTTTTTATCTTCGTAACGGGTGATATCCGTGCCAAACCACTGCATGGAAATCTTTTTGCAGGTACCGTCTTTCTTCATTTCGTCCAGCACCTTGTCGATACGGGCCGCAAATTCTTTATCATCTTTGCGGAAACCAACGCCGACAACTTCTTTACCCAGATCTTCTTTCAGCACTCTGTATTTATCAGGCGCCTTCTTCATATAATAACGAACCAGGATCTCGTCAACAACCAGCGCGTCCAGGCGGCCGGAGTCGATATCCAGGAACGCAGCCGCAAAGTCAGGATATTTTTTGTATTCCTTTAAGCCTTTGCGCAGATCCGCATATTTGCCGTCCAGCAGGTAGCTGCCGGTGGAATCATCCTGTACGCCAACAGTCTTGCCTTTCAAATCTGCAATCGTCTGGATCGTGGATTTTACAGGTACGGCTACAACCTGGCAATTATTAATGTACGGCTTGGAAAACTGGATCACCTTTTCCCGTTCCGGATTAATGGTGAAGCAGTTCCAGATAGCGTCGATCCGTTTGCCGTTCAGCTCCGCTTCCTTAGCGCTCCAGTCAATGGGTTTGAAAGTTACTTCCATGCCGGCGCGTTTGCAGGCTTCCCGCGCCAGATCAATGTCGAAGCCGACGATTTCATTCTTTTCATTGCGGAAGCCCATGGGCGCAAAATTATCGTCCAGACCGATGACCATCTTCTTCGGGCCGCTGCCGCCACAACCGACAATCATAAGCATCATAAGTACAGAAAATAATACAAGACAAATTTTTTTCAAGATAGAAAACCCCTCTCTGCTTTTGATATGCTCATTATACTTTATCTTGCTAAATTTGTAAAGAGATAAAATTTTCACTTTCAAATACGTCGTCATTCATCTCTTTCGCTTAGCTCCACCCAGCGTTCCGTCAACGTTTCCAGTTCTTTTTCCACACGCGTAAGCTCCTCCGAAAGTTTGGCGATTTTCACAAAGTCATTTCCCGCCAGCGAAATTTCCTGCTCAATCATTTTACTTTCCGCTTCTTTTCCCGCAATCTTTTCTTCCAGCTTTTCCAATTCGATTTTTTCACTGAAAGTCAGCTTGTCACTGCTTCCTTCACTGTTTTTTTCTTCCGCGGAAAGTTCGTGGGACGTCCTTTCTTCTTCTGCAAAAATTTTCTGTTTCTCTTTTTTGTTTCTGCTGTTTTGATTTTTTACTTTGCCTTGCAATGTGTTTTCCGTTTCATCCCGTTCCAGCGCTTCCAGCCGTTTTGTTTTTTCATAATCGCTGTAGCCGCCGGGATACTGGCGCAACATGCCGCCTTCTTCCACGGCAAAGATGCGTTTTGCAAAACGGTCCAGAAAATACCGGTCATGGGAAACCGCAATGACGGCGCCGGCAAAGGTATCCAGATATTCTTCCAGCACGGAGAGCGTCGGAATATCCAGATCGTTAGTCGGTTCGTCCAGCAGCAGCACATTCGGCGCTTCCATCAGCACATGCAGCAGGTAAAGCCGACGCTGTTCCCCGCCGCTGAGCTTGCGGATGGGAACCCACTGCAGTTCCGGCGGAAACAGGAAACGTTCCAGCATCATGGCCGCGCTGATATATGTGCCGTCTGCCGCCAGCACATAATTGCCTGCATCTTTAATGTATTCCAGCACCCGTTCATCCTCATCCGGAAATTCACTGTGCTGGGAAAAATATCCGATTTTCACCGTCTGTCCGATGGTAACCCTGCCGGTATCCGGCTGCAGCCGTCCGGCAATGATGTCCATCAGGGTCGTCTTGCCCACACCGTTGGCGCCAATGATTCCAACCCTGTCGTCCCGCAGCAGGATATAACTGAAATCATGGATGTATTCCACACCTTCATAGAAACAGGAAACATGATCCAGTTCCACTACCGTTTTTCCCAGACGGGTCGCCGCAGAAGAAATTTCCAGTTCCTGGTGATTTACCTTTTCTTTGGCAGCCGCTTCAATTTCGGCAAAGCGTTCCACCCGATCCTTCTTCTTAGTACGGCGCGCTTCCGCACCCCGGCTGATCCAGGCCAGCTCCCGCCGGTAAATGTTCTGCAGTTTGCGGGCCGCCGCGTTTTCCAATTCTCTCCGCTCTGCCCGTTTTTGCAAAAAGCCGCTGTAATTGGCCGTATAAAGATAGGCCGTCCCGTTATCCAGCTCCAGGGTACGGTTGATGACACGGTCAAAAAAATACCGGTCATGGGTCACCATCAGCAACGCGCCCTTACGCTTCTGCAGCTGTTCTTCCAGCCAGGCCACCGTTTCATTGTCCATGTGGTTAGTCGGTTCGTCCAAAATCAAAAGGTCGGACGGGCGCACCAACACTCCTGCCAGGGCAACGCGCTTCCGCTGCCCGCCGGAAAGGGTCTTCATCTTCTGATTAAAATCAGTAATTCCCAGACGGGTCAGCGTCGCCTTGGCTTCACTTTCCAGCTGCCAGGCAAAATGCTGGTCCATCTGCTGCTGGATCTCCATCAGTTTCCGCTGCGTACCTTTGTCATCCGGATGCAGCGCCGTATCCTCCAGCAGTTTTTCATAATTCCGCAGCAATGTCATCATAGGGGAATTGCCTTTAAAAATCTGCTCTATGACAGAGGCCTCCGGATCAAAATCCGGATTCTGTTCCAGATACTCAATGACACAGGAACCGTTGGGAACAACCTTTCCCGGCACACCTGTTTCCGGATCTTTTCCCCCGTCAAACTGCGCAATATGCCGGAGCAGCGTGGATTTACCCGTACCATTGATTCCGATCAGGCCAATCTTGTCTCCCGTTTCAATGTTAAAACTTACATTTTTAAAAAGTGTCCGCTCCCCATAACTGTGAGCCAGATTTTCGATTGTTAAGATAAGCATAGATCATTTCCCTTATTGCGTTTCCTCCGGGAAGCGCTGATTAATTCGTCTGCACTTCCTGAAATTTTCTTTGCAAAAATTTTATTCGCAATGCCTGTCAATTTTTTGTTTCCCTTTGCGAGAAAAACAAAAAACCGGTTTCCAAAAAATTAACCTGCTGTATTGCAAGCAGGTTAATGTAAGAACATGCGGATTAATTTCGTATGCATTTTCCGTTTCTTTTTTTATGAAAATTTCCTGCAGCGGCGTCCTCTTATTTTTTTCCGTAACAGTACCAGAAAATAAAACTGATCGCCAGTCCGCCCAATACATTTCCAATCGTAACAGGAATAAGGTTTCCGGTTATAAAGCTTCCCCAGTTCAAAACGGAAAGATTCACACCCGCCTTCACCGCCAGCGCCTGGTACGCCGGATTCGACGCCGCAAAAATTCCGGCCGGGATATAATACATGTTGGCGATGCTGTGCTCAAAGCCGCAGATGACAAAAAAGGCAACGGGCATGTAAGCGCCGATGAAACGCCCGATGGTATCCTTTGCGCCGAGACTGATCAGCACGCCAATGGTCACCAGCACATTACAGAAAAAGCCAAGACCCACCGCCGTCATAAATGACAGGGAACTTTTCGCCGCCGCCACCTTCATGGCAGACACGGCAAACCCGCCGCCAGACAGATTCAGGCAGCCCAGAAACGCAATCCCTGCCGCCACCAGCAACGCGCCAAAAAAGTTTCCGATATACACCCAGATCCAGTTGCGCAGCATGGATCCGAAACCGGTCTTGCCTTCAAACACGGAAATATTGATGAGCACATTACCGGTAAACAGTTCAGCTCCCGTCAGGATGACCATGGCCAGCCCAAAAGGAAACAACAGTCCGCTGACCATCTTCGACAGCCCCGCATTCGTAATAGCATGAGACGCCGTGCTGGCCGTGGCGCCGCCCATGGCGATCAGAAAACCGGCCATGACGCCAAGCAGCAGCATTTTCGATATGGGCAGCGATGCTTTTTTTACGCCGGCATTGGCGTAATTCTCCGTAAATTCGGCAGGTGTAAACAGATTCATAAAACGGTTCCTTTTTAAACAAAAAATTATTACATCCGCACCTGGCATTTCAAGCGGCGCGGCGATTCCGCAACGAACCGCCGCGCATTACACAGACGCGTTGAGTTGGAATACTTATTATAATTTATCAAACGCGTTGGTCAGCATCTTCATGACTTTTTTACGGTCAATCTTCTGCACAATGTGCGCTTTCTGGGTTCCCGGAGGCGGCGTGCCGGGGAAGGCCACCGTCTGACCGTAGGAAATGGAATAGGTATCGTTTACGTCGATAGGCATAAACACTTCATGGGTGATGATGGACGGATCCAGCACATAACCGGCTGCCAGCACGTCCCAGATAAAGTTTTTATGATCTTTGTTCTTGCGGAACAGGTCCGTCATGTAATGACGTTCCCACATATCTTTGAACACCGGATTCTTGATACGTTTTTCCAGATTTTTAAAATCCTTGTAAGTGATGGGTTCGTTCTCGCACACATCCAGCGGGAAGAAAGTCTGTTTCGGCCAGTTGGCCCGGTACACCTTTTTCGCAGCTTCCGGATCCAGCCAAACATTAAATTCCGCCGTCGGGGTGGTATTGCCCGCATGCAGGAACGCGCCGGCCATGTACACGATTTCTTTGGACAGCGACGCGATAGACGGATCTTTTTCCAGCGCTTTGGCCAGGTTGCCGCCGGTACCGATGGCGACCACCGTTACTTTATGCGGATTTTCTTTTATGGTACGGATGATAAAATCACTGGCGTCTCCGTCTTTGGGCCCGATGGTAGGCTCGCTCTTATAGCGGGTGCGGTAGGATTCTTCCCAGGATACCGGTTCCGGATAGCTGCAGGAGCCCATGTAGGTCTCATGGCCGTACCCGAAATTTTTCCGTTCTTCCATAATATTTTCCATACGTCCCGGACGGGTAGGCCGGTTCACGCCCACATAGACCGGAATATCTGTCATCTTCAGTCCTTCCAGATGACGGATGGCGCTGGCCGTGCCGTCTTCCGCCCAGCTGTTGCCGATGACAATGGTAATACCTTTCAAATCCACTTTAGGAGAAGTGGCCAGCATGACCATGGCTACGCCGTCGTCAAACAAATCTACCATGTCGGCGTCCAGGATCACAGGAATCTTTTCCGGCGCTTTGGCCACAGGCGGTTTTGCCGCTGCTGCAAACACAGTGGCAGTAGAACCGATCAGCGCAATAGCACAGGTAGTCTGTACAAGCCGTTTCCAATTTTTCATCAGAGAATCCTCCCTTCGGGTAGTGAAACGTACCTTAAATATTTTAAAACAGGTTGCTTTCGCAAAATGCTTTGGCAAGGTAACGCAAATTAATTTGTCTTCGCATTTACCAGTGCTTTTTGTGAATCAGCATTTCCTTAAAATTATTATACACGAAAATCCGGAATGACGCATTATTTTTTATGACAACCTACAATCTCCGCACCGGGAAGTTAACGTAC
>Ga0247610_10006385_pt1 | contig 12259 bp, 7 predicted proteins | sample 174DNAGHGhighgp2_FD_193483 | JGI IMG/M metagenome (GOLD analysis project Ga0247610, IMG submission 193483) | Sheep rumen microbial communities from Palmerston North, Manawatu-Wanganui, New Zealand - 1742 DNA GHGhigh gp2 | ecosystem: Host-associated > Mammals > Digestive system > Stomach > Rumen ...
GGCAAAGAACAAATCCTTTTTGTAGGCAAGGCAGGCCGCGCTCGCCACAATGGGGTGTCCCCAGCTGAATCCGGCGGCTTCCATGGCGGTGTAGCCCAGGGTTTCGAGTTTCTGGTACAGGTGCGGCATCGTGCGGCTGCCGTTATTCTGTTTAGGGCCCTGCACAATGCAAATGCCGTCGTTAAAGCGGCCTGCCATGGCGGTAATCCAACTCTTGCGCGGAATGCAGTCGGCGTCCATGGTCAAAAGCACTTCGTACTTAGCAATCTTGAAAGCGCTTTCCAGCGCCCGCTTCTTGGGGCTTGCTATCTGCGGTAAATCAGGTGAAAGGCTGAGTACCCTGAATTTCGGATGGTTGGCTGCAAACTTTTCGAGAATTTCCTTGGTGGAATCCGTCGAACGGTCGTCGACACAAATCACTTCCCATTCGCCCGCATAATCCTGTTCTGCTAGGGCTTCCAGGGTGCGTTGCGCAAATTCCTCTTCGTTGCGCATGGGCACTACGACCGTGACGCTCGGGGTGGCCTTGGGCCCTCTGTAACGGTGTGTGCGAATCACTCCTATTATGAAAAATAGGAACAACAATACGTACAGCGCAGTAAGGCATGCAATGATAATACCACCCATGCGGGAAAATGTAGCAAAATAGAACTTAGAGCTTAGAATTTAGATCTTAGTAATTGCTAAATTAGAATCTAAGTTCTACCAACTAAGTTCTGCCAACTACGGCGAAGCCGTTAATTATGATCCATCCTTCCGCATTTGTTCACCCGCAGGCCAAAGTTCACGAATCGGCCGTTATTGGCCCCTGGTGCTTGGTCGATGCCCACGCCGAAATTGCCGAAGGAGTCATTCTGGAGTCTCGCGTGCACGTGTATGGGGGCGCATCTGTCGGGAAGAATACGCATGTTTTTGACGGAGCCATTCTTGGTGGCCCTCCGCAAGACCTGAAGTACGCCGGTGAACCGACCCGTCTCGAAATTGGTGAAAATTGTACCATTCGTGAATACTGTACGCTGAACCGTGGCACGGTCCAGGGTGGGGGTTGTACCCGCGTATCGAACAAAGTATTAGTCATGGCTTATTCGCATATCGCTCACGATTGCGATATCCGAACCGGTGCGGTGATTGCCAACAGTTGCCAGCTCGGCGGACATGTGCGCATAGGTGAATATGCGACTATTGGTGGCGTAACCGCTATCCAGCAGCGTAACCAGGTGGGAGCTTATGCTTTTGTGGGGGGCACGCACAAGGTGGACCGCGACGTTCCCCCATGTACAAAGGCTTCGGGAAATCCCATCCGCTACGGGGCCTTGAACTTGCACGCCCTGCGCCTGCATCCTGATGAATTCCCCGAAGAACGCATCCAGGCTCTTTCGCGTGCCTATCGCGAACTTTACCGCAGCGGTCGCCCCGTCGCCGAGGTCATCGAGGAACTGAAAAAAGGCCCGGAACCTCTGTTCCAAGCCTTTTTCGATGAACATTGGGGCGGCTCTCTCGTTCGCCCGTAAAATTACATATTATCCTGTAAAACCTTGAGGATTTCGGGGTACCATTCCTTGGTTTTCTTGTTGTAAATGTCGAACCCGACGCCTGTAAGTCCCCAGATGTGCCATGAATAGCCCAGCTGTTTTGCGGTCTGGACAATCGGCTTGAGGTACAGGGCTCTGTTGGCGTCGTCCTGGCCGGCAGCGTCGCAATTCGAGTTCGCTCCGAATTCACCGATGTTTAAAGGAATGTGGGTTCCGTCGCGACCGGGGAACAGGTTCTTTGCCATAGCCACGTAACTTTGCAGGTCGCTTACGATTTGCATAATGGCCTGCTGGTCATTTGGATCCCAGGGAGTAAAGGATTTGCAGTTGTGGCCGGAACTGTGCCACATGTGGCTGTAGCTGTAGGGTTCGTAGTAGTGGCCGTCGATAATGATGTTGCTGTCCTTGATTCCGGCAAACGCTTCCATTTCGGCGAATTTGCCCCAGTCGCCCGGGTTGATCATGATGGTGCGCCCGGGATTGGTCTTACGGATAATCTTGATGGCGCTGTCGGTCATTTCTGCGAGGTACTTGTCGGAAGCGCCTCTGGACTCGTTCAGGACTTCAAATACGAGCGAATCGTTGCTGAAATCCTTGAATTCATTGGCGATGTTTTCCCAGAGACCGTAGAATGCCGGCATGTATTTCTGCGGTTCTTCGTACAGTTCGTTAAAATGGTGCTGGTTGATGATGACGGGCATTCCCAGGCTATTGGCGATCTTGATGTGCTGCTTTACGCCTTCGACACGTTCTGCCTGCAAGGTGTAGGGCGGCTCGTGGAGTGCGGTCTGGTTCCAGCGAACCGGCATACGGATAGACTGGAATCCCGCTTCTTTTACCATTCTGAACCAGGCTGTGTCAATGGAATTGTTCCATTGTCCGTCGAGGTAGTCGTAGACCTTTTCCGCGTCGTAGCCTTTGGCTGCAATGTCTATTCCCGATTCCCAGGAGTTTCCGAAGTTGATGCCGTGTCCGAGCATCTTGTTGACCGCAATGGCGCGGCTGTAGTTCGGTAGTCTGGAATCGTCTTCTTTTTCGTCGTCTTGCTTTGCGCTGGCGTTAGAGACGAGCACGGTCTTGCTGGCCGAAGACGTCGCTGAAGAATCTTCGGCGCTAGTGGAATTGTCGCATCCCTGCGTAAGCAAGAGAAAAACGGATAATGTGTAAAGAAATTTTTTCTTCATAGGAACCCCGTAAATATGCTGTACCCTAAGCTTAAATTTACATTATTTCTTTTACAGAGGGGCTTGTGGCATGGGCTTAAATTTGTTTACTAGAGCAACCACAAATGTGCTTTGTTGAAATAAAATTTTCATATCATACCTGCAAAAAAGACTATATTTGAAAAAGTCTGTATTTGGAGATACCCAAAGGTATGAAACAAAAGCCATTTTCATTTATACTGAAGTGTGCCGTGGGCATGCTGCTTTTTGTGTCTCTGGCCGAAGCGTCCTCTTTCAGTGCGTATCGCGACCGCGATGCCGGACGTTTTGTTCTTAGAGAAGGTAAACCGTTCCGCCCCGATAAAGATATCGTGACTGTTGTGATGCGTGAGGCTATTCCTCGTGGTGGTGGATATACTTACCAGTATCCGCGTGAAAACCCCGAACCGGTACTCACGGATAAGTATGCCATGGAAGGCGCTCTTTCCATGGAAATTGAACTGATTGCAAGCGACTATTCCGGCGTGGCTATTTGTATCGCGGGTTCCGTGGACCTGACTCCCTACATGGAAGACGGCGTCCTCGAATTCTGGATCAAGGGTGCGCAGGGTGGCGAAAACGCCTTGTTCGTGCTTGTGGACGACGGCGTGAAGAGCGGTGGCGAATCGCTGCAGGTGAAGCTCCGTTCCAAGAGCCTTGGTGAAATTACCACCGAATGGACCCGTTTCAGCATTCCGCTCAAGCTGTTCGGTACGACCGGTGTTTACTGGGATGCCAAGAATACCCGTGAAGTCATGATGCCTTTCAACTGGGCAAACTTCAAGGGATTCCGTCTCGAAGTCCGTAAGGATGAAAACGAGTCCTTCAAGGTCTGGATGGACGATATTGTCATCAAGAAACATGGCAAGGCTTACGAAGGTCCGGCCTATTACCCGTTCCGCAACGAGATTTAAGAGGTTTGTATGCGTAATCTATCCATAGCCGTACTTCTCTGTTCGTCTTTTTTGATGGCTCAGGATTTTGACTCCGAAGATCTGACTTCTGGTGAAGAGTCTCCGGCAGTCGAAGAAACTGCTGCCGATCCTGAACCGGCGGTTGAGGACGAAGCCTCTGCCGAAGAGTCTTCTGTTGAGGAATCTGTTGCCGAGGCTCCTGCCGAAGAACCCGCTCCGTATATGGCCGAAGAGGCTGCTCCGGTTGAAGAACCGGTGGCCGAAGCTGAACCGGCCCCTGTCGAAGAGCCCAAGCTGGCTGGTGCTGCTGTAGAAACGGCTCCTGCAAAGGAACCTTCGGTGGCTGGTGTCTATGTTCCTAAAGAAATGACTGCGGAACAGCGTGTTGCCGCTATCGAAAACGATATGGACACGCTCTCCAATAACATGGAATCTACCTTGCTCGGTAAGGACGACGCTCCGCTCGCCGTGTCGGGCTATATGGCTTTCCGTGTCAAGAACTTTGACTACGCCGATGACGTTCCGCCGGTTTATGGCGATGACCGTGCCCGTACGGCAGTCGATGCAACCCTCAAGATGAACATGGTGCTCATGCCCAACTCCTACATGACCTTGTGGAGCAACATGACGTTCCCGTTCGATCTCACGGGCTTGTACACGAACTCCTTGGCAAACAAGCCGACCAACAATCCCAGTTTCCATGGCGAACGCGTGATGTTTGACCATAATACAGACTATACCGGCGTGTCGATCGAAGAAGAGATGAACTTCGGTGTCGATATCCGTTCGGCGGTCTTCGGCGCCTATGTTACGGCCGGTGGTGTTATTTGGGCTAACGCCTCTCCGCTTACCATGTGGGAACGCGAAACTATGCCGCGCTTCGCTTGGCAGTACGAAACCTTCGAAGATGAAAAGACGGTCAGTACTTATTATAAGGAAAAGTCCTTCAAGCCGGTCAAGGAAGGTGGTCGTGCATTCTGGACGAACCGTTCTTTCGGTGGCGTGTTCATGAACGTGTACAACATGCCGTTCGGTATGACCGCCCAGGCCATGATTTCTCAGCCTAAGGATATGGATGCTGGTACTCGTGACGGTCTGCGCCTTTACGGTGGTCAGCCCAGCGAATTGGAAATGGTGGGTGACTACGACTTCCGTGGCGATGTCTACCATGGCCGTATCGCCAAGACCAAGCTGTTCGAATCGATGACGCTCGGTGCAAACTATATGGGCGTGTTCTATGACAAGGGCTTGATTGACGAAGATGAATTTACCAAGCCTTGGACGATCGGTAGCTATCGTGGCCGTTCCGAAGGCTCTGAAAACTATCAGCCGCATTTTGAAGACAACCAGGTCGTGTCCATGGATATTAGGGGGAATATCGCCCCGAAGTTCTACTTGATGGCCGATGTGGGCGTCAGCTGGGATGATTCCGTGACTTTCAAGAATACAAACGTTGATGCAAACGGCAAACCTGCTTTCAATAGGGATTCTTCTTCTTCCAGCCTTTCTAGCCCCTCTCTGGGTGTCTACGTGAAGGTGCAGGACAAGCATCTCGATTGGCTCCCGACTACGGTGGAAGCAGTCTATTTCGGAAAGGATTTCTTCTCTCCCTATGGTATGACGGATCCGTCCCGCTTGAGAAGTTGGCGCAAGGATGAATTCTACCTGAATGCCGGTTCCCTGCGCTATGGCCCCAACATGGCCGGTGCGAACGTGAAGTTTGAACCTGAATTCAACCGCGGTCGTTTGGGCGTCCAGTACGGTCAGCACCGTCAGATCGAAAAGGGCCAGGATGTGCTTGTCTTCAACTACCGTTTGAACGGACGTAATATGTGGGAAAGCACCAATTCTTGGACCAAGTATAACGCCTTGTTCTGGGCGGATAGTGGTAATGGCGCGAACTCTAGCGGTTACTTGAGCCGTGCCGGTACCATGAAGAACGATCGCAAAATGTACCGTCAGCGTGGTGGCCTTTATGGTGGAACCTGGGAACTCTGGGAATCCTTCACCGCTTACGAAAACGTGAATCAGGTTGCCAATGAAGAGGTTCCGGAACATGCCAAGTGGTCTTCCTACCTGTCTGTTGATGGTGGCTACGATATTGGCCATTGGTTCGGTACCGACCGTAACGTGATGATGAGCGGTTATGCGGCTATTTCGGGCATTTCCAAGACGTTTGCTCCGATTGCTTACAGCGAAGAGCAGAGCGACATGTTGCTGTGGAGCTTCTACGGACTCTTTGAACCGACCTTTGCCTTGACTCCGACAATTCACTTGGTCGGTCAGGTTGGCTATGAAACCTGGCGTTCTGAATACGGCTATTCTACCGAAAGGAATAGCTTGACGGTGTCTGGCGTATCGGCGACCGGTCATGCTTATGCCGATCTCGTTCCGACGACTCAGGTTGCTTACAGGAAGGCTCCGATTAGCGCTTACCAGACTTCTCTTGGTATTGGCTTTGACTGGGACTTCTCTCCCCGTGCCGGTCTGCACATGCGCTATAAATGGGCGACCCACACCGACGAAAACCTGTCGGACAACAACTGGAGCGGTCACTTTATTACAGCAGAAACAAAGGTTTGGTTCTAAGGGGTTTGCGGTATGAAAATGATGCATAAAATTTTATTATCCCTTATTGTTGCGTCTTCGGCTGCATCTGCGGCATCCGAGGTGGAACTGAATAGCCTCTTGAAATCCAAGCAGGATTCCTTGGAATCTAAGCGCGGCCTTTTGATAGACGGTTCCATTACTGGCGTACTCATCAATTCTTACATGAATTCGGACCAGGAAGTGGCCGAAGGTAGCGTTAACCCCAATGCAGAACGTTCCCAGTTTGTAACGGCTGACATCGGTTTCCACTTCAGACCATACGAAGCGGTGCGCTTTAACACGATTTTGCGCTTTGAAGCGGGCATGCAGAACTATTTTGCAAGCTCCGCCAAGAGCATTTCGGTTCCCTGGATCAATGTCGAAGGTAACATTGGCAAGTACCTGTACTGGGTGGTGGGTGATTTCCGTCAGCAGTACAGTCCTCTTACCTTGTTTGCCCCGACGGGTATCGATGGCCTCCTTTATGAACCCCTGATTTTCTCAAGGGCTAGGGAACTTGCCATGCAGAGCGCCATGATCGAAGGCAACCAGCGTAACCTGCAAGGTGTGAACCTGCAGTTCCGCGATGACCTGGGTGGCGCAGCCGGTGAACTTCGTCTCGAAGCGATCTTTGCCCGCCTTCGCCGCGTGCAGGTGCTCGACGTGAGCGGTTCGAACGGTAACTTGATGCCGGGCGGCGAAATGCCCGGTGCCTACCAGTCGGCCAACACCGATAAGTGGCTCTTGAGCGGTAACCTGGAATACTTGCCCTTGAACAAGAACGTGTTCCTTGGCTTTACCGGTATGTACGTGTTCGATGACAGCTCTTCGTTCACTTACACTTACAGGCCCCAGATTAAGGTTCATGTGGCTGACGATGGCAAACTTTACGATTCTGACGGTGCTGTGATTAACAAGACTGGCCGTAAGCTCGAAAGTGAATATCAGCTGGAATACATCAATGCCTACGACATGGATCCTCAGCAGACGCTCGTTTTGGGTGGCCGCCTGGGTGCCGATGTGGCTGGCATTCTTGATAACAAGAATCTGACCTTGGACCTTATGGGCGAATTCGCCATGTCCAAGGACAAGCTTTACGAATACAAGGCTAAGCCCATGGTCGATGCCAACGGCAATGCCATGATGGACGAAGCTGGCAATCCGATGATGGACTTTGAAAGAAAGGACTTCAGCGATGATGGTAAGGCAATCCTTGCAACCTTGAATGCGGGTTACGCCGTGAATGGCGGGGTAGATGTCCAGCTGTCCGTGAACTACATCATGAACGACAGCAACTGGTACAACAACCTTGCTCAGTCTCCGCAGTTCTTTGCATCTCGCATTTTGAACACCGATAAAGACGGTAACTTTATCCGCTACGGTGTGAATTCTCCGCTTTATTCCACCTTCGGAGCCCTCTATTATTTCGATCCCAAGTTTACTCCCAACGGAACGCAGATGGCGACAACGGACGATCCGACTTATACCGGTCAGACCGCAAGCTACAACATCGCTCCGATGAACAAGAATTCTTGGCGTAACTTGGTTTATACGCGTAAGGAACTCGCCCTCATGAGTTCCATGACCGACCCCTCGATTCAGATGTGCTTGCCCAATGGCCTCGCCACTCCGAACAGGAACGGTCTGCTGGCTAACGTGAAGGCGGGCTTTGGCGGCTACGTCGAAGCGAGCGGCTTGTTCACGATGCTCAAGCAAGACAAGAGCAATAGCATCTTCCTTAAGGAAGCTGAATTCATGGAATATGGTGGTGGCCTTAAGTGGGACTTGTTCAAGATGCTCGGCTTTAGCTTGCCTCTGGAACTTTCCGGAAGCTACAAGCACGCTGCCCGTACGCAGGAACTTGCCGACGAGTACAAGGATTACTCCACCGAAAAGGGTGAACTCAAGATGGACTTCATCAATGCCGGTTTCTATGCGCAGTACTTGCCTCGCTTGGGCGTGAGCGCCGGTTTGCAGATGATCAATACGGAATTTGATGCCCTTTCTGCGGATCCGGCCGTCAATGCGGCTCCCGGTTATCAGGTTCCTTTGATGAAGGGCAAGCAGTTGCAGTGGATGGCCGGTTTGGACTACACCATTGCCGACGGTGTTTACCTGGCTCTGAATTACGGATGGATTGTGGTTGAAAATACCTACAATACTTCTGCCGGAGCAGTGGGAACCAACATGCCGAGCTATGCGGACATTTCAAAGACCGATGCCGACGGCAATGTCACTGGCACCGTGTCGGAATACAAGCACGAATTCTCCCAGGCTGTGGTTCAGGCAGTCTTGAATGTGAAGTTCTAAGGGGGGCGCACGATGAAATGGTATAACGATATGTTCAAGATGATCTCGAAAACGACGCTCCTTTTGTGCGGCGCTGCCGCTTTGGCCGCGGCTGAAGATTCTACTTTGGTGCAGAAGCAAAAGAGCTTGATTGAAACTTTGGATTCTACGAATTCCGCCGTGGCCGGCTTAAGGCTTGGCGGTACCGCTCGTGCAGGCGTCCTTTCGTCGGGCATGAGTTCCGACCAGTTGAAAGACGGTACGGACCATCGCGATAACCAGGCCTATTCCGATGTGAACCTCGAAGTCCATGCAAGGCCGAGTAGCGAAACGGAAGCCCGTGTGGAACTGCGCCTGCATAAGGATTGGCAGTCCGCTTACGAAGAATCGGTGAACCCGGTTATCGGTCACTGGTTTAGCTACGATGGTAAGATTCTGGACAAGCACGTGGATTTCAACTTGGGTTATATGCGCGTCGGCTATACTCCGCTGACTCTCTATGTTCCCCAGACCGAAATCCTGCAGGAACCGGAAATCTTTGCGACCAAGCGCCGTGACGCTCTTGCCATGCGCAACTTGGATACGTCTTCGAACCGCCTGTTGCAGGGTTTGAATTTCCGCTACAACAGCTTCGAGCTCGGCCCTCTTTCGAATCTCTATGTGCAGATGACGGGTGCAAGAATCCGTAATTCTGCCAAGAAACACGACGAAGTGTTCTTCGACTTCGATGAAAGCGACCGCTGGTTCGCCGGTGCCAACGCCGGTATCGAAGTGATGGGCTTCAACTTGGGCGGAAACTACGTCTATACGTTTGACCGCGTCGAATCGACCCGTTCCAATTCCAGCAAGGTTGCCACGGTCTATTACGAAGACAACATGGTGTATTCTGGAATTGCAGGCTACAATACGCGCGACCTGATTATGGATGGCGCGGTTAAGGCCGGTGTCGGTGCTGAAATTGCAAAATCCAACTGGACCTACACGAAGGACGAATACGGCATGTTCGATACGACGATGCAGTACGATGTCGTAGGTGTCGGTTTTGCTCAGTACGACGAAAATGGATATGTCAAGGATGCCAATGGTAACCCCATGTACGACACCCTGTTCTATGTAAGAGAAAAGTCTAAAGTCAGTGAAAAGTGGGTGTCCGAAGAACTGGAAGACCGCGATGGCATGGCTTTGAACGTGACTCCTTATGTGGAAGGTAGTATCGCCGGTATCAATTTTGACTTGAAGGCGACAATCATCAAGAACGACAAGGACTTCTGGTCGGAACAGGCCGCTTCCAATTACTATGTGGGCAATACGGCAATCTTGAACAGCGATGCGCTGTTCACGGGTTCGAATGAACAGGTGGTCGAACGTTTCCGTTCCGGTTCCTTGGAAAACATGTATTTTGCCGTGTACAACACGAACGTGTTGCAGCAACAGAACATGATGAGCAAGAATGAAGGCCGCCGCGTGTTGGATGCTAGGCCGTACGATTCCTACTATTCTTTTGGTCGCTTGTACAACAACTACCGTCTGGGCCATTTCTACAAGAACGGTTATAAGGCCGTTGCGTACAAGTATCAGGAATACATGGCTGCAGCTTCCTTTATCGATCCTTCGGTCAACATGGCTCTCCCGATGGGACTCGCTACTCCGGACCGCCAGGGTGTCGTGTTGAACGGCAACTTTAGCTGGAACAGCGCGGTGACCTTGAACGTGCGCATGTCCAAGTTGACGCAAGATGCCGTGAGTAACGACTACACCTCTTTTGGTGGCGGTCTTGGCGTTGACGTTGCCCCGTTCCTTGGCCTTGATAGACGCTTAATTTTGCAGGGCTCCTACGAAATGGGTGACGAAAGTGACTTGCTGAAGCGTAAGACTTCGCGCCTCATTGCTGGCCTTACGGCTGACATCTGGGGCCCCTTCACCTTGCTCGGTGGCATGCAGATGCTCAAGAAGGAATTTGGCAACGCCCTCTCCTTGGATGAAGCCTCGATGGTGGTCGTGAACGATATCGACGAAATGCTCGCCATGGGTGGTCTCCAGATCAAGCTTGGTCCGGGTGTAGCCTTTGACCTGCAAGGCGGCGTGATGTCGAATACCGTGAACTATACGGTGGATGGAACCAAGGCCGAACTTGGCATCGACAAACTTTTGCTCATGGGCAGCGTAACGGTGCTGTTCTAGGAGATGACTATGATTAAGAAGATTCAATGGACTTTGGCCCTGACTACAATAGTCTCTTTGTTTGCCTGTTCTGATAATGGTCTCGACAGCGAAGAGGCTTTGGCCGAAAACTGGCCCGCTGATTTCAATACGGCGGAATATGCCCAGGTGAACCCCGATATTGTCAACTATCAGCGTATTAACGCTGTCGAAGAGAAAAACGAACAATACCTTGTGGCTTTAAGAAAGCGCTACGCGGATTCCTTGATGACGACGGGTGCCGATTCTGCAACGGCTGCTGGAAAGGCGTCTGCATTGACGGTTTCCTTTGCTGACCCTGCAGAACAGGCGATTTTCTTCGATGATTCCGTTGCCGTCAAGAAAATCTTTACGGACTACGCTTTTATGGAAGAAAAGTATTGGCCTGGCATGGAAGCCCTTAAGCAGGGTGTTGTGGGTGGCGAAGGTGGCGTGAACCTGAACGGTGTAGCTGCTATGGAATACCGCACCGTCTTCGAGAAGTTCCACTGCCTGGGCAATAAGGCCTCGCAGGATTTGGCTTTCTTGCAGTCGGTGAAAATTGATTCGACCCTGATTCACCAGCAGTATGTGTTGGCCGGTATTTATGAAGGCCGCGCCTACCGTTTCTGCCACGAAGGCGAAGCCAGCTATCCCAAGTTCATTATCGATTCCAAGAAGGAACTGATTCTCGATACGACGTGGGATTTCAAGGCCGATACGACCAAGGTCCTGGATTCTGCCCTTCTTCCGTCTCCCAAGTTGGTGCTTGACAATGGTGACACGGTGGATGCCCGCGGCTTCGAGGAACACCCCGAAGATTTCGAAGGAGTTGCCGTCACGGATACCATTAAGTATGGCGCTCCTGTAGAACGCGATTCCATTACGTATTCGGATTCGACCATGACCGTCGATTCCTTGTATGCCACCACCAAGGTCTATACGCCCGTCAGCGCCAACGCTCGAGACGTGAATGCCGGCCGTTCGAACGAGAATCTGGTTTGGGATTTCTCGGCAGACCGTTATTGCAAGAACAAGGCCGATGGTAACATTTATATCATTGTGCAGTAGTGAGGAAGTTATGAAGAAGATTTTATTACTCGCTGTAGCAGCCCTCGTTGCAACCGTAGTTGCCGCCCCGTACCGCGTGGTGGGCTATTACCCCTACTGGGCTCAGTATAGCCAGTTCTACCCGAAGGATGTCCGTTACCAGTTCGTGACGCATATCCATTACGCCTCCTTGGCTCCGGCCGAAGACGGCTCCATTGCTCTTGCCGATGAAAACGATGCTCCGCAGTTCGAAGAACTGGCAAAGAATGCCGCCGCCAACAACGTGTCGCTGATTGCGTCCTTGGGCGGTTTCGAAGTCGAAGGTAACCTGAAGGCCATTGCCGAAGACGATTCCAAGCTTTCGACCTTCTGCGATGCTGCAGAGGAATGGGTGGAAAAGTATAACTTGGCCGGTGTCGAACTCGACTGGCAGAATGCTACTGCCGAAGATGCCGAAGCCATTGGTAAGATTCTCGGTGCCCTCAAGTCCAAGCTTTCTTCCAAG
>Ga0247610_10006386_pt1 | contig 12258 bp, 10 predicted proteins | sample 174DNAGHGhighgp2_FD_193483 | JGI IMG/M metagenome (GOLD analysis project Ga0247610, IMG submission 193483) | Sheep rumen microbial communities from Palmerston North, Manawatu-Wanganui, New Zealand - 1742 DNA GHGhigh gp2 | ecosystem: Host-associated > Mammals > Digestive system > Stomach > Rumen...
AGCGCCGGCGGATCACACAGGCCAGATTCAGAAACACGATGGCTCCCGGAGGAAGAAGCAGCAGGGGATACAGGGGACCGCGGCTGAAACTGTTCTCCGGCGTGGCATAGTAAAACCAGGTCGAGAAGGGGGCGATATTCAGCAGGACGAAGCCAAGGCCCCACAGCGCGGCCGCAAGGCGGAAAGCGGGGCTGTGCAGCCAGTCCTCCCCGCAGCAGCGGAGGATATAAGCCGTCAGCATGGGCAGCAGAAGCGTGCAGAACAGCGTTTCAAAATAATAGATGACGGTCTGCGCCGCTCTCATATCCGAACGTCTGTAGGTAAACGCGTCAGCCGTGCAGAAACCGATATAAAGCACGAGAACGGTAAAATAGGCGATGAAAAAGCGCTTGTTCCACCGGTCGGAAGCGGGCATGGCGACAGAAACGACAAGCCCAAGCAGCGCCAGCATGATCGCGGCGCCCAGCACGATCAGGAGGACCTGCGTGGGCAGCTCCAGCTCGGTCATCTCTCTGCGCCTCCCGAGGGGAAGGGGTAGCGCAGCCGGCTCAGCTGATCCCGAACGCCCTCCGGCGTGATGGGCTTGAGCATGAAGCCGCTGGCCCCGGTGGCCCAGGCATCGAAGGCGTAATCGCTGTAGGCGGTCAGATACACCACATTGGTGCGGGGATAGACCCCGAGCAGGGTCCTGCAAAGGTCGAGCCCGCTGATTTTCCCCAGTTCGATATCCAGAAAGGCCAGGGCGACCCGGTTTGTCCGTGCATATTCGACGGCCTCCGACGGGCGGGTAAAGCCTGTAACCGAAGCATTCGGCAGAACCTCCTCCAAAACCTGCAGACCGCCGGTGAGGATGATGCTGCGGTCCTCCACCATGATGACATTGGGGATGTCATCGCTCTCCGCCACGGCGGAAAACAGGATGCCCGCATCCACGTCCAGACAGCGTGCGAGACGGGAAATCATCGCGGCATCCGGAAGGCGGCTGCCGTTTTCCCAGCGGGCAACCGTGGAACGGGTGACGTACAGGCGGTCCGCCAGCTCTTTCTGTGAAAAGCCACTCCCGGCTCTCAGTTTTCTCAGGGTTTCTGCGAACAGCGTGCTCATCCGGTGATGCCCCCTGCCTATGGATTATCCGGGATTCTTCTCGGCTCCCCGTTATCTCTCTCTTCGGTCGTTTTCCGCCCGGCGATAGAATGCCTGTTTTGCGGCAAACATGCCTGTTTCCGCCGCGCTGACCAGCTCGCGCATGTCCAGAGCGCCCTGGGCTTTCTGCCGCACGGTGATTCCGAAGGAGACATGGTAACCTTTGCTTTCCAGCTCGCGCTGCAGCCGGTCAACCTCGGCGGACAGCCCGGCGGGCTCGACATCCGCCCGGAAAGCGGCAAACTCATCACCGCCGAGGCGATAGGTATGCTCGGCCCCGAAGCAGCGCTGCATGGCCTCAGCCACCTCACGCAGCATTTTGTCCCCCGCGGGATGCCCGTAGCGGTTGTTCATCTCGTGCAGGCCGTTCACATCCGCGTAAACACAGGCCAGGTTCGAGCGGCACATGTCAGGGTATGTCTGCAGCCGGTTCTCGTAATGGTTCCGATTTTTGGCCCCGGTCAGCAGATCGGTCTGGCTCAGGTATTCAATCTGTCTGGACTGCAAAAGGGCCCGCATCTTGACGCTCATGGTAAACACGGTCGCAGCAACGGCCACCATGCCGAAGGTGATCATGTTCCAGACATCCTTCTGCGCTACCTCGGGCTGCTTGCAGCGGACCACGATAGCACAGAATATCGCCACAACGGCCGCTATCAGGACCGACATCCTGATGGGGCGGTCATAGAACAGCATCGGACTCACCAGCAGAAAGGCCACCGCGGACACGGCCGGCATATCCGCATGGAGCATCGAAACATGGATGCCGAAGGCATAAAGCAGAATCTCGAACACATAGACGAGCGGCATGACGAGCGCAGGATGCTTCGGCAGAACAAAGTGCGAGCAGAACAGGATAACGAGCATCCCGGCTGCGCAGGCCAGATAGGTCGTGGTGTTCTCCGAAGCAAAGCCTTTGGCGACGATGCTTGCGGCGAGCAGCAGGAGAAACATCGCAGAAGCAATCTGAGAAAACACGTACAGAAGCCCCCGATTCTCCTTCCGGATCTCGGGGCGCAGCTTCTGATACTCGTCTTTCTCTATGCCTCCGTAAAAAAACAGTTTGTGCAGGTTCTGATAATTTGTCATTCTTCTTCCATTCTTTCCGGGCGGGCAGGCCGAGCCTTCAGCTTGCGTTTGTCTTCCTGTCCGTATCGTTCCGGTCCGGGTCAGCGCACCGGCAATGGGATACGGCAGAGAGTTGCTTGATTATCCTCTCATTCTCCGCTTCCGTCAAGGGGTTGTTCCAGAATGTCACATGCCGTGCAGAAAGCGAAGCACCTGCTCGCGGTCCCGGAGCGCCGTACCGGCCCCGACCGCCGTGGTGCAGATGGCGCCGCAGGCATTGGCAAAGCGCAGCGCGTCGGCATTTGATGCCCCCCGCAGGATCTCGGAGGCAAAGCCGGCCACGAAGTTGTCGCCCGCGCCGGTGGCGTCAACCGCCCGGATCGCACAGGCCGGCAGAGAGAAGGAGCCCTCCCGGTTTTTGAAGAAGCAGCCTCTGGAGCCGAGCTTGATGATCACGCTGCGGACGCCGCGGGAAAGAAAAGCATCGGCCATCTCCTCCGGGGTTTCCTTTCCGGAATAATAACGGGCCTCGTCCTCATTCGGCGTGATATAGTCGATGAGGGGAAGCGAATCGCCGAGGTCATCCAGGGTCAGGAAACGGAAATTCGGCATCTTGGTATCGGCAAAAACGAGCTGCCCTGCCTCCTTCGCGGCGCGCAGGACCGTCAGGATGACCGCAGGCTCGTCAAAAGGCGCACGAAACAGGGAACCGAGAATCAGCGCACGGGCATCGGAGAAGCGGGAGACGGCGTTCTCGGGATGGAAGTTGTAGCGGTGCGCGCTGTTGGTAATGGATCTGCGCGTACCGTCCTCATGGACAAACATGGTGGTGACCGGCGTCTGATGCTCTGAAGAGCGGAGGACCCGGGCGGTATCCACCCCGCAGCGGCGGAGGGCGCCGATGATCATGTCCCCGGCATCGTCCTCGCCCAGAGAACACAGGATGCCGGTTTCCAGGCCCAGTTTCGCCGCGGCCATGGCCTCGTTGACCGCCTCGCCGCCCACATTCAGGGAGCCGGAGGCCGCCCGGTAGCCGGAGGCGGAGACGGGACGGGGATCAAAGCCCTTGATGATGGAATCGACCAGGGCCATGCCGATGCAGATGATATCCATGTGTGAGAACCCTCCTGATGAATCATGAGCCTATCTTATCTTCAGGCGGCAGAACAGTCAATGAGAAAAACGAAAAACGGGCGGCCTGAGGCCGCCCGGAACGGTTTTTGCGGTTTTGCTTTACTTCAGCATGTGATTCGAGAAATAATCTTTGGTCGTCTTCGCCACGACGCCGGAGAGGATCAGCAGGGCGATCAGGTTCGGGATGGCCATGAGACCGTTGAGCGTATCGGCGATGTCCCACATGAGGGTGCCGGAGCCGGTGGCGCCGACGATGCAGACCAGGGCAAAGATGACCTTGTAGATCAGCATGACCGTCTTGTTGTTCTTCGTCAGGTAGCCCCAGCAGTTCTCGCCGTAATAGGCCCAGGAGAGGATGGTGGAGAGGGCGAAGAAGAGCAGGCTGAGCTCGATAATCTTGCCGCCCAGGGTGCCGGGAAGAATGGTGTTGAAGGCCGATGCGGCGGCCGCACCCTTGGAGGCGAAGGCGCCGAGGCCGCCCTCGGCATCCAGAATACCGGAGAGGAGCACGGCAAAGGCCGTGATGCTGCAGATGACGATGGTGTCGATGAAGACCTCGAACACGCCCCAGATGGCCTGCTCACAGGGCTCTTCGGTGGAGGAGGCCGCATGGGCAATCGGGGCCGAGCCGAGACCGGCCTCGTTGGAGAAGACGCCGCGGGCAAAGCCCTGCTTCATGGCCATCATGATGGTGTAGCCGAAGATGCCTCCGCCGACGCTCTTGAAGGAGAAAGCACCGGCAAAGATCTGGCCGAAGACCGCAGGGATGTGGCCGATGCGCATGATGATGACCACGATGCCGGCCAGGATGTAGAAAATCGACATGAAGGGCACCATGAGCGAGGTGACCTTGCCGATGCGCTTGATGCCGCCGAGGGTAACGAGGGCGACGACCACGGCGATCAGGATGCCGGAGACCAGCGGGGGGATGCGGAAGAGATCGTTCAGGGCACCGGAGATCTCACTGCTCTGGGCGATGTTGCCGATGCCGAAGGAGGCAAGGCCGCCCAGGAGACAGAAAATGACCGCCATCCAGCGCCAGTTTTTGCCGATGCCGTTTTCGATGTAGTACATCGGGCCGCCGTGATAGACGCCCTTTTCGTCCTTCACGCGGTACTTCATGGCCAAAACGATCTCGGAATACTTGGTGACCATGCCGAAGAAGGCCGCCACCCACATCCAGAAGACCGCGCCGGCGCCGCCCGTAAAGATGGCGCCCGTGACGCCGGCGATGTTGCCGGTGCCGACCGTACCGGCCAGGGCCGTCGTCACGGCCTCAAAGGCCGAGATGTTCGCGCCGTCGTCCTTCGGTTCTTTTTTCTGAAACAGGGAGCCGACCGTGTTTTTCAGGATCCGGCCGAAGTGCGTCACCTGCAGCCAGTGGACGCGGATCGTCAGATAGACGCCGGTCCCCACCAGCAGCAGAAGCATCAGGGGGCCCCATGCGAAGCTGTTGACAGCGGAGTTGACAGCCTCGACCTTTGAAACAAAGTTTTCCATTTCTTGTCCTCTTTCCTCAAAACGATTTAACTCAATACTGAAAGCAAAAGAAAAAGAGCCGCCCACAAAATGAGCAACTCCGGATTTCCGCCCCGCCGTCAACCGGCAGCGCCGGCTGCAGCAGCCTGTCCGCTCTGTCCTTTTGCCTGAGAGATTCGGCAACCGCCTTGCACCTTCGGCACCCGAAAAACGGGATTCTCCAGAGTTCCTCCGCCTCCGGTTTCCCCTGCGGGATCCCGAAAGCTTCATCGGTATTGAATTATGCCAAGACTATACCACCGGACGCCGGCAAATGCAAGCCTTTTCTTTCCGTGCCGGGGACCGCGGCTTATTTTTTCCGGGACTTTTTGGCGTAGGCGAACATCCAGACGACGATGATCACCAGGGCCAGCACGACGACGATGCCCAGAACGGTATTGAAGAGACTGCCGACGATGCCGGCGGTGCCCTGGATCAGCTTGACCAGAAGCACCACAAGCGAGACGATCACGGCCGTCAGAATGACCATGCGGGAAATCTGCTTCGTTGTCATGGGTGTTCCTCCTTCAGACTGCGGGGCCGAGACGGGAGAGCAGCTCGGTAAAATAGGGGGGCAGGTCGGTTTCCAGGCGGACCGGCTGCAGGCTGCGGGGATGGATGAAGCGGAGCTCGCGGGCATGCAGGCACTGGCCGCTCAGGCCCTTTTCGGGGCAGGGCGCCCCGTAGAGCCCGTCACCCAGCAGCGGATGCCCGATGGAGGCCATATGCACCCGAATCTGATGGGTCCGGCCGGTCTCCAGCCGGCAGCGCACATGGGTATAGCCCCGGTACCTCGCCAGCACCTCCCAGTGGGTGACTGCGGGGCGGCCGTTTTTTACGTCCACGGCCATGCGTTTCCGGTCCGTCGGGTGGCGTCCGATGGGCCGGTCGACGGTCCCGCTCTCCTCCCGCAGACGGCCGCGCACAAGCGCCTCGTAGACGCGGGCAAGGCTGTGGTCCGAGAGCTGGGCCGAGAGGGCCAGATGCGCCCTGTCGTTTTTCGCCGCGATCAGCAGGCCGGAAGTGTCCTTGTCAATCCGGTGGACGATGCCCGGCCTTTTTTCGCCGCCGATGCCCGAAAGACTGTCGCCGCAGTGCCACAGCAGGGCGTTGACCAGCGTCCCGTCCGGATGCCCGGGGGCCGGGTGAACCACCATGCCCCGGGCCTTGTTGACCACAACCAGGTCTTCGTCCTCATAGACGATATCCAGCGGCAGGGCCTGGGGAAGGAGCGGCAGCTCGGCGGCCGCGGGCAGGATGACGGTATAGCACTCGCCGGCACGGGTGCGCCGGCTCTTCCCGACGGGCTCGCCCTCATAAAGCACCAGACCCTGCTCCAGCAGACGCTGGACGGCGTTTCGGCTCAGGCCCTCGATAGTACGCGCAAGGAGAGCGTCGATCCGTTCTCCGCTCTCCTCTGCAGGGATGGACAGAATTTCTTCTTCCATGAATCTGTTTTATTTGAACTCGTTGAGAATGTCGTCGAGGGAATACTCCTCCGTGACCGGTGCGGGCTTCGGGGCAGGCTTGGGTTCGGCCGGTTTTGGAGCGGGCTTTGCCGCAGGCTTCGGGGCCGGTTTCGGCTCAGCCGGCGCTTCGGGGGCCGCAGCGGGCCGGGAGGCAGCCTGAACAACCGCGGACTGGCGGTCCTTGACGGCCTTGGCCTTGGCGTTGGCACGCTCCCAGGCGGCGAAGGGGTCTTCCTCCTGAGCGGGAGCCGCGGGCTTTGTCCTGGCAGAAGACCTGGATGCTGCCGCCTTCTTCGGCGCGGGCACGGGGACCTCTTCCTCTTCCGCCTGCTTTCTGCTGCGCTTTGCCGTCTTCTTCGGCGCGGGACGCGGCGGCTCTTCCTCGTCTTCGTCGTCCTCGTCCTCTTCCTCTTCTCTGCGGGCCCTGCGGCTCTTCCGTTTGGGCTTGCGCTTCGGAGCCGGCTCTTCCTCTTCGTCGTCAAGGAAGTCGTCATCCTCATCCTCGTCCCTGTCCTTTCGGGTCTTGCCGAAAATGACGGCAAGCGCGAAGATGATGGCAAACACCGTGATAAAGACGTCCGCAAGATTGAAAACGGGGAAGTTGATGAACTCCAGTTTGAACATGTCCTGGACATAGCCGTAGAGGACGCGGTCCAGGCAGTTTGAGAGACCGCCTGCCGTTACCAGGACGATGCTCCATCTGGCAAGCTTCCCGGAGATCAGGTTGGTCGCAAGGGCCAGAATCACCACAATCGCAAAGACGGCCGCCAGAATGATAAAGGGAAGGCGAATCCCGCTTCCGGCCAGAAAGCCGAAGGCCGCCCCGTCGTTGTGGACGTTCGCGAGACTCAGGATACCGGGGATAAACTCCTCGGAGGTGTTCACGGCGATGTGTCCCTGAACCCAGAACTTGATGTACTGGTCGGCAATGATGACCAGCATTCCTACGATCGCATACAGCATAGCAGTCTCCTCTTCTGATTTATTCTCCCGCAGCCCGGGGCGGAAGGAGAATAAGGATAAGGGCGTTCTCTTTCCTGATTACAGGGTCTTGAGCACCTCCGCGCAGCGCGGGCAGAGGCCGGTTTCGGGATCGGCAGCCTCCGAATGGATCCAGCAGCGCGGGCACTTGGTCCCGGGGGCCTCACGGACAGAAATCTCAAGGCCGGGGAAGGCTGCGCCTGTGCTCTTCGCGGCGGCATCATCGCCATCTTCATCCGGGGCAATCAGGCACTGGGAGACGATGAAGAGCTCCGCCAGACCCATATCGCTGATCTTGTCGAGCACCTCGCGGCTCTCCCCGTCGGTGCCCTGCAGCCGGACGGCAGCCTCCAGAGGCTTTCCGATCCGCTTGGCGGCACGGGCGGTCTCGATGACGCCGTTGACATCGTCGCGGACCCTGACCAGGTCGTCCCAGACGGCCATCTCGGCCTCGCCGAGACTGTAGGCAGCAAAGGGCGCGTTCATCTGGTTCAGGAGAACGTTTCGCTCATCCTCGTCCCCGGTATGCGGCATGCTGAGCCAGATCTCATCGCAGGTAAAGGCAAGGATCGGCGCAAACATCTTGGTCAGGGTATCCAGGATGTACCAGAGCGCGGTCTGGGCGCTGCGGCGCTTCAGGCCGTCCGGCGCCTCACAGTAGAGACGGTCCTTGATGATGTCCAGATAGAAACTCGAGAGCTCGACCACGCAGAAGTCGTTGATGGCGTGGGAGATCACATGGAACTCGTAATTCCGATAGGCGTCCTCGACCTTTTCAATCAGCTCGTTGAGCTTCGTCATGGCCCAGCGGTCCAGCGGCAGCATGTCCTCCGGCGCGACCGGGCTGTTCGGGTCATAGCCGCTGAGGTTGCCCAGGCAGTAGCGGGCGGTGTTGCGGAACTTCAGATAGTTCTGGCTGAGCTGCTTGAAAATCTCGTTGGAGCAGCGGACGTCGACGTGATAGTCGGCAGAGCCGGCCCACAGACGGACAATGTCGGCGCCGTAGTCCTTGATCAGGTCGGCAGGATCGATGCCGTTGCCGAGGGACTTGTGCATTTCGCGGCCCTCGCCGTCCACCGTCCAGCCGTGGGTGAGGCATTCCTGATACGGAGCGCCCTTGCCGAGCGCGCCGACCGCAACGAGCAGGGACGACTGGAACCAGCCGCGGTACTGATCGCCGCCCTCGATATACATGGTGGAGGGCCAGAAGCCCTGGTCGCGCTGCATGGCGCAGAAGTGGGTCGAACCGGAGTCAAACCAGCCGTCCAGGGTGTTGGTCTCTTTGGTGAAGTGCTTTCCGCCGCAGTGGGGGCAGGCAAAGCCGTCGGGCAGAAGCTCGGCCTCGGTCTTTTCAAACCAGGCGTTGCTGCCTTCCTTTTCAAAAATAGCCGCAACGGACTCGATGCTCTCCTCCGTGCAGACGGGCTTTCCGCAGTCGTCGCAGTAGAAGACCGGGATCGGCAGACCCCAGCGGCGCTGACGCGAGATGCACCAGTCGCTGCGCTCGCGGATCATGGCGCCCATGCGCTCTTTCCCCCAGGCGGGGAGCCAGCGCACCGCATCGCAGGCGGCGATGGCCTCGTCCTTGAAGGAATCGACCGAGCAGAACCACTGCGGGGTCGCGCGGAAGATGATGGGCTGTTTGCAGCGCCAGCAGTGCGGATAGCTGTGCATCAGGCGCTCGCGGGCAAAGAGCATGCCGCTGGCCTCCATGTCGGCAGCGATAACGGGATTGGACTCTTCCACGATCATCCCGGCATACTTGCCGGCATAGTCGGTGTGGCGGCCCTGGTCATCCACGGGCACCACCATCTCGGTGCCGTACTGCAGGCAGGTCTGATAGTCGACGTCGCCGAAGCCCGGCGCCGTGTGGACACAGCCGGTGCCGGAGTCGGTGGTGACATAGTCCGCCAGCATCAGCAGCGAGGTCTTCGGAAGGAAGGGGTGGTCGGCCAGCATGTATTCAAAGAAGCTGCCCGGGTGGGTCTCAACGATCTCATAACCGGTGACGGCGCCCTTGGCCATGACTTCATCCACGAGCTCTTCGGCCAGGATATACATCTCGCCGTCGGGAGCCTTCACGACGGCATAGCTGACGTCGGGATGCAGGGCGATGCCGATGTTCCCGGGGAGGGTCCAGGTGGTCGTGGTCCAGATGAGGAAGAACAGCTTTTTCTGATCCAGATGCGAAAGCTTCCCCTTGTCGTCATGCATCGGGAACTTTACAAACACCGAATCCACCGGGTCCTCGTGGTACTCGATCTCGGCCTCGGCCAGGGCGGTCTCGTCGTGATAGCACCAGTAGACCGGCTTCAGACCCTTGTAGATGTGGCCGTTGCGGTACATTTTGCCGAACACGCGGATCTCATCCGCCTCAAAACCGGGATTCATGGTGAGATAGGGGTGCTCCCAGTCGCCGACAACGCCGAGACGCTTGAAGCCTTCCATCTGCTTATAGACGTACTTTTCGGCATAGTCATGGCAGGCACTGCGGAAGTCCGCCGTGGACATCTCCTTGTGGTTGAGCTTCTGCTCCTTGATGATCGCGCTCTCAATGGGCATGCCGTGGTTGTCCCAGCCGGGGATATAGGGTACCCAGCGGCCGCGCATCATATAGCTGCGGTTGATGAAGTCCTTCAGGGTCTTGTTCAGGGCGTGGCCCATGTGGATGTTGCCGTTGGAGAAGGGAGGGCCGTCATGCAGGGAAAAGAGAGGCTTGCCCTCGTTCTTTTTCAGCTGCAGATTGTAAAGATCCATCTCTTCCCAGCGTTTGAGCATCTCGGGCTCTCTCTTCGGGAGGCCTGCGCGCATGGGAAAGTCGGTTTTCGGCAGATTCAGGGTCTGATTGTAGTCTTTGGACATAAAAATTCTCCTGCTGGTCGTATAGGTGTGTTGAGTATCAGAACAGGCGAAAGCGGGGCATGCGCGTTTCGCGCCACCCCGCGGCATCGTCCTGCGTTCCGGTCCGTCTGACGGATCAGAGATTAAAAGACTGTGTGCTGCTGAGATTCTTCTTTTTGGGAGCCGGGCTCAGATCAAAGTCGGACAGGTCCAGGTCCATGGCGGGTTCGGGCTTGGCGGCGCGGGAAACACCCTGCTCAATCGAGCGGACCGCCTCGTCAATATCCACCTGCTCCACATCGACCGTGACCGCTTCCTCCGGGGCGGCCTCTTCCTCCGCCGGGAGACCGACCTCGCCGCTCATGACATCCAGAGCCTTCAGCTGGTCATTGCAGACCCTGCGGGCCTTCTCAAAGAAAGACTTCGTGGCACGCTGGGCATCGGCCAGACGGCGCTCTTCCGTGGCAGTCAGCTCTTCAATCGAGCCGACGCGCTCCTTCACCTGGCGCTCGGCATCCTCGATCATGGCCGCGGCACGCTGGCGGGCTTCGCTTTCAATCTGAACGGCAAGCTTCTGGGCCGAGAGGATCGCGAGATTCAGCGCCTCTTCATTGGCGCGGTATTCCTCGATCTTGTCAACAAGGACCTTCATCTTGCTCTTCAGCACGGCATTTTCCTTCTGAGAGTTCGAAATATCCTCGGCGAGCTCTTCCAGAAAATCGTCCACGGAGGCCATGTCGTAGCCGTTCATTCTCGATTTTTCAAAGGTCTTTTCGCGGATGTCCTGAGCGGTAATCATGCTATGTTCCACCTTTCAATGATTGTTATATTAAACTCAAGTATACGGAAAAACGCCGGCGCATCAGGCCTGGGGCGCGCTCTGCCCGGAGGAAGAAACGGCTTCCGCGCCGAGTATATCGACATTCTGCGGCGTGACGAAATAGGTTTTCGCCGAGATCGGCGTGATTTTCCCCTGCAGGGCATAGGCGATGCCCGAAAGGAAGTCGAGCAGGCGCCGGGCCAGCTCGGTCGGGACGCCTTCCAGCGTCATCACGACGCTGCGCCCCTGCAGAAGATGCTGCACCAGATCGCCGGCCTCGTCGAAGTTCTTGGGGTTAAAGAGAATAACCTGCTGTTCGGTGCCGCCGAACTCCACCGTGCGCTCGCGCGAGAGGCGGGGCCTCGAGGGCTTTTTCCTTCCCAGGGCAGAGAAGATACCCTTTCCGCCGCCCTCCTGGGGCGCAGGAGCGGGAGCTTCCGGTTCTTCCTCCGCAGGTTCGGGCGTCTCACGCCCGCCGAAGGTGTTTTCAAACTCCAGCTGTGCCTCGGTCGGTGCAGCCGGCTGCGCGGAGGCGTCGGCGCCTTCATAAAAGTCGTCCTCGTCCTCGTACGGCTGGGTCAGTTTTCTGAGTTCATCCATGAAGCCCATGGGTTGATCCTCCGATCATGTTGTTGTGGTATTCCGTGGGCCGAAAATCCCTGAGCCTATCCGAACCAGGTTGGCACCGCAGCGAACGGCCTCGGTATAATCGCCGGACATGCCCATGGACAAAAAATCCATGCGTACATTATCGTATTTTATTTCTGTTTTGTCAACAAAAAGCTTTTGCATTTGCAGAAAAAAAGGCCTGTTGTCCTCCGGTTTGGCGCAAATCGGCGGAATTGCCATCAGTCCGCGCACGGAGAGGGCCGGAAGCCGGGCAGCCTCCTGCAGCACGGATTCCAGTTCCTCCGGCCGGAAGCCGGTCTTGGACGCCTCGCCGGCGACATTGATCTCGAGCAGCACATCCTGAACCAGACCGCGCTTTAGCGCGACGCGGGAAATCTCCTGCAGCAGGGGAAGGCTGTCCGCCGAATGGATCAGCGCGCAGAGCCCGACGACCTGGCGCACCTTGTTCTTCTGCAGATGCCCGATAAAGTGCAGCGGGACGCCGGCATAGGCGTTCTGCGCATTCTTTTCGAGCATCTCCTGTACCCGGTTCTCGCCGCAGATGTCCACCCCCGCACGGATCGCGGCGCGGACAGAGTCGGCATCGTTCATTTTTGTCGCTGCGGCCAGCAGAATCTCACGCGGGCTGCGGCCTGCCTCAGCGGCTGCCCGGGC
>Ga0247610_10006387_pt1 | contig 12256 bp, 17 predicted proteins | sample 174DNAGHGhighgp2_FD_193483 | JGI IMG/M metagenome (GOLD analysis project Ga0247610, IMG submission 193483) | Sheep rumen microbial communities from Palmerston North, Manawatu-Wanganui, New Zealand - 1742 DNA GHGhigh gp2 | ecosystem: Host-associated > Mammals > Digestive system > Stomach > Rumen...
GGGTCTTACAAAGAAGGACTTGGTAATAGAAAGACATGAAGGAAATAAGACTTACTATGATAACTCAAACATAATGGATGCAGAAGAACAATATCAAGCAATCGCAACTATGGAAGTGTTTGATGAAATTTTAAAGAAGTATACTAAAATGACTTTAAATGATTTAATTCAAGATATAGGTCTTGAAGGAGATGAAGTAGGAGTTTTTGGTACTGATTTAACTAATGCAATTATGGGAAGAGAAGTAATCTCAAGTGAGATATTTCCCAGTGTCAAAATCGAAGAAGTCTAATAAGACATACTTTTGTTTTGCATATCCTAGTGATCTAAATAATGCTTATGCTTTTTATTGTGCAAGGTATCAAGACATGCCATTTGAAGAGTTCCTTAAATTAGGTATAACTGATTTTATGAGAAAGTTTCAAAGCATACCTGAAAGTGAGCCATTATATACAATATTAAAATCTAGGACAATAGATACAAACAAAATTAAAGATAAAGAAGAACGTAAATACTGGAATAGACTAAAGAGATTAAATGCTATTCCAAGTGAATACATATCAACTAGAGAAATAATGTTAGATTTAACTAAAATGTCAAAGGAGTATAAATTATGAAAGATGAATTATTACAAGATTTTATGAATAAACTAGAAATCAATGAGAAGGTTGCTATTTATAGAAACAAAGAAAAAGGTTTAATGTACCCTATCACTTTAGCTCATTTATTATGTAGAGTAGATTATCTAGAATTAGATGAAAAAGAAATTAATGTATCAAAGTTTAAAAACATAATTACTGACAAAGAATACAAAATGCAAGACTGCGAGAAATTAATACCAAAAAGTGAAATAACAAAAAAAGAAGAAGATTACTTTACAATGACAAAGAAAAAATATAAGGGTGCTAAAGTATGGAACGTATCTAATCAACTAGGAATACATACTACTTATGAGAATCAAGAAGATGCTTTTACTTTATGTGAAGAAATTAACGAGAAAGTACTAGGTTATATTAAATAATGTATACAAACGTAATATACGTTCCCCATATTAACGTAATAGGTGGTATAGAAACTTATGTATTTGAATTAGCAAAAAAATACAATAAATATGATATTACTTTATTTTATTCTTCAGGAGATAAAAAACAAATAGCAAGAGTAAGAGAATACATTAGGGTAAAAAGATTTAAACATAAAATAAAATGTAAAAAGTTATTCATAATGTATAAGTGTGATTTAGACATGTTTGAAGCTGAAGAAGTTATACAAATAACTCATGCAGATTATAAAGCACAAAACTTAAAACCTAATATCGATCCAAGAATAAACGAACATTATGCAGTAAGCAAGTCAGTTGCTAAAACACATGAAGAAATATCAGGATTAGAAACAAAAGTATGCTACAACCCTATTACAATAGATAAACCAAAAAAAATACTAAAGCTAATAAGTGCTACACGTTTAACAAAAGAAAAAGGTAAAGACAGGATGATTAAATTCGCAAATGAATTAACCAAACAAGGTATACCTTTTTTATGGTTAGTATTTACTAATGACTTTGATAAGATAGACAATCCTAATGTTATATATATGAAACCTAGACTAGATATAAGAGATTATATTGCAGGAAGTGATTATCTAGTCCAATTAAGTGATACTGAAGCATGGTGTTATTCAGTATTAGAAAGTTTATGTTTAAGAACTCCAGTTATTGTTACACCTGTACCTTGCTTTAAAGAAATGGGTATAGAAAACAAAAAAAATGGGTATTATATAGACTTTAATGTAAAAGATATTCCAATAGATGACATATATAACAATATACCTACATTTGAATACACACCACCTAAAGACATATATAACAAGTTATTAGTAAAAGAAGATACTACATACAATCCTAATGAAAAAGTCAAAGTAAGAGTATTAAAAGGGTATAATGATATTTATTTTGGAGAATACCTAGAGAAAGATAAAGAGTTAGAAATGCCTTTAAAACGTGTAGATGAATTATTAGACAATGATAGAGAATTAATAGTAAGGGTGTGATAATGTGGCAAACATATAAAACACCTAAACATAGAGCAAGTTATTTAGAAGCATTAGGATATATAGAAAGAGCATAATAAGGAGTAATTATGGAGATAATAAATAAAAAACTAAATGAATTAATACCATATAAAAATAATCCACGTAAAAATGATGAAGCAGTAAAATACGTTGCTAATAGCATAAGAGATTTTGGATTCAAAGTTCCAATAGTAATAGACAAAAACAATGTAATAGTAGCAGGACATACACGTTATAAAGCAAGTCAACAACTAGGGTTAAAAGAAGTTCCATGTATAGTTGCAGATGATTTAACTGAAGATCAAATAAAAGCATTTAGATTAGCTGATAATAAAGTTAGTGAATTTGCCGAGTGGGATGATGAACTATTATTAGAAGAAGTTGAATTAATTGACCTAGACTTAACTGATTATGGTTTTCCTGAAATTGAAGAAGAAGATACCACTGAAATTATAGAAGATGAAGTTCCTGAAGTTCCTGAAGAACCAAAGGCAAAATTAGGTGATATATACCAATTAGGAAATCATAGACTTATGTGTGGGGATAGCATTAACATTAATGATATTGAAAAATTATTAGATCACAATAAAATAGACATGATATATACTGATCCACCGTATGGTATGGATTTAGACACTGATTTTAGTGGCATGAAAAATAATCTTGATTTTGCAAAAGAAAAAAACTTTACTGGTGGAAAAAAATATGATCAGGGAATAGTTGATGACTTTAACCCAGAAATGATAAATACTATAATTTCATTAAATGTAAAAGAAACTTTTTTATGGGGTGCTGATTATTTTGCAGAATTATTACCAAATAAAAACAATGGCAGTTGGATAGTGTGGGATAAAAGAGCAAATGGCAATGATGATACAGAAGAAGATTATTCTAGTGATAAAATGTATGGTTCTTGCTTTGAATTATGTTGGAGTAAAAATAGACATAAAAGAGATATAGCAAGGGTTAAATGGGCAGGTGTATTTGGAACAGAACAAGAATTCGACCATAAAAGATATCACCCAACACAGAAACCAATTAAATTATGTGAGTGGTTTATTAAAAGATATAGTGATGATGAAAATGCTATATTAGATTTATTTGGTGGTAGTGGAAGTACATTAATAGCATGTGAACAATTAAATAGAAAATGTTATATGATGGAACTCGACCCACATTATATAGATGTAATAATACAAAGATGGGAGAACTTTACAGGAGAAAAGGCAGTGTTGATTAATGGATAAACAATATTGGTTATTACTTAATTACTACAAAAGAGATTTAACAAAGCAACAATATAATACCTTCAAGGGACAAATACGTTCAGGAGATTATGAAGGTTTTAAGAAAGGATTAGCAAAAGTATTAAAAAGGAAGTGATATAGTTGGCAGGAGTTGAAAACCTCAAACCAGTTCAAAGCAAGGAAGAAGCAAGAGAACGTGGCAGAAAGGGTGGCATTGCTTCAGGTAAAGCACGTAGAGAAAAGAAATCTATGAGAGAAACGTTAGAAATGCTATTAGAAATGGAAACTAAATCAGGTAGAACTAATAGAGAAGATATTACCATAGGTTTAATTAATGGTGCTAAAAAAGGCAATGCAACCAATTATAGAACAATATTAGAAACACTAGGAGAATTATCTACTCAAGAACAAACAACTACTCCAGTAGTAGAAATAAAAGTAATAGATAATTCTAATTTGGAGAAAACTTTATATGAAGAGAATAGACTTTAATAAAATGATATATGACAACAATTTATATAGTGAAGAAAGAAAGGAGATTTTAGGTATGGAATTTATTAAAATGGGAGATAAGTATTTAATAAAGAACTCTAATGGAGTAGTAGTTAATGAAGCTGAAAAGTTAAAACTAGAAAATAACGAAATGGTTATTAAAGATGTTGAATCAAACTTATGTCAAAAAGAAACTACTAAAAAGATAAGTAAGAATAAAAAAAGAATTAAGGAATTAAATGATAAACCTATCGAAGAAACAACTACAACTGAATAGAGATATAGTAAGTCCTAATATACCAAAGATAAGTGTGTTAGGAAGTACTCAAAGTGGAAAAACATACGATATATGTTTTTCTTTAGTTGAATATGCTAAAAACTTAAGGTTATATGAAGAAGAACAAAGAAAAGACCCTTCTTATATACCAAGAGAATATGAAGGTATCATAATAGGATGGACTACTGACACAGTTAAGAGAAACATAGTAGACAATATAGAGAAAATTCTTAAATACGTATATGGGTATAAAGAAGGAGTACACTATGTTCTCAAATATGGACAACAAGAGAAGTACTTAAAGATACACAATATGACATTTAACTTCTTTGGGTTTAATACAGCGTTGTCCTTCAATAGAATACTAGGTAGTCCTGCTATATTTTGTTGGGTAGATGAATCAGCAAGAATTTACTCTTCAAGTCAATTAAGATTAAGTTTTGATGAGATTATAGGACGTCAAATGTCTTATGCAGGACACCCATATTACAAAAGAATTGACTCATACAATGTAGAAGGTAATTCAAGACACCCTTATAAGACTAAATACATAGACAACTGGGATGCTAAGTTCTATACGTTTTTTCCTTATGACAACCCTGTTCTCGATACTGAAGAAAAGATTAAAGCAGTAGTCAATGGTTTTCCACCTGGTAGTTTGCGAGATCAAAAGATATTTAATAAATGGGTAATAGCAGAAGGTAAAGTATTCCAGACTTTAAATGTAAAACAAGAGATAAATTACACAATAAGAGAAATATACATAGGAATTGACTATGGGTCAGTAAACCCTACTACATTTGTACCTATTGCATTATGTTATGACCAAGTAGAGAAAAAATGGAAATTAGTAAGACTAGAGTGTTATTATCATAAAGCTGAAGATGATAACCCTACTACTGAATATTATTCATTACAATTAAGGATGTTTCTTATATACCTAAAAGCAACATACCCAAATATACCAGTAAAGAATATAGTAATAGACAGCGAAGCAAGTCATTTTGATAATAGATTAGTAGTAGATAGAATACCACATGAGTTGGCACGTAAAGGAGCAGGGTCAGTAAATGAAGGAGTTGAGTACTTGCAATCACTTTTTTATAAAGGGTATTTAGAAATACTAGAAAGACCTTCAATAACAAACTTCTATCAAAATGGTCAATATGATGAATCAGCAGTAGATGAAAGTCTAATAGAGTTCGAGAGTTATCAATATGACAAGATTAAAAGTGAGAACACAGGTATCAATATTTATAAAAAGGACATGGATCACTCAATAGATGCAACAAGATATTGTATAGACTTAATGAAAGACATAGGAGTTGCTCCAATAGTGTGATAATCAGGTGCAAAAAAACACGTAGGTTTTTAGTAGAGATAAACATAGAAGAGTATCTAGAGAACTTACGTAAGATAGGTATAAAACAAGAGATACCTTTAAGAATAACCCTACCATGTCCTAGGTGTCATAAAGTCGAAGTATATGACATATATGAGAAAGAATATGTATTTATAAAAAACAAGTAAGTTGTCCTAAAATGTCCTAAAAAGTGTTTTATAATAAAAGTATCAAAGGGGATTTCCCCTTATGAGATAAGTGCATGTATAGAGTTCTAATGAACGTCTAGGAAGCATATAGTCAAGGAGATGATTATATGCTTTTTTGTTGGAAAATGCACTTATACCTAAATGGTGTATATGTAGGTAAAGTGAGAATAAAAAAAGATGAAAAACCAAGTGAAAATACATATATTGCTCATTTTTGGTTTAAAAAACAAATATTTAAGTCTAATCACGTTAAGTGTGTAATACACCCTACTACACTATTAAAAACTGAAGATAAGAAAAAACGTACTCATTGGAATTTCGAGTATGAGAAAGGAGTTGAAGTATGAGAACAGGAAAAATAAAACCAAGTGAGATATTACAAGCTCCTTATATATCAGTAAAAGCTAAAGTAATAAATCCTGGTACTACTAATGGAAAGCCAAATATTGAATATAAAGAAGATTATGTAATTGCTCCAAGTGGAAAAAAGATAGCAACTTATATCAAAAACCAAATATTTGGTAGTGAATTAGTAAGTCAAACTGAAGGTATGGAGATAAATTGGTTGATGCCTACTTTAAGTGAAGCACTTGAAAAAGCAATATATCAAACTGAATCATTTATTTACTTACATAAATACAATGGAAAAGTTTATCTAGAGTGTTTAAACAAAAGTGATATACATAACCTGGAGCAAGTATTCGACCAAGTAAAAAGTGGAACTATTATTCAGGAATATGAAACTGAAAAAGAAACCTATGAATTACATAGAGAAATATCAATAGAAGGCAATAACACTTCAGTAGTTAAATTTTCTGCTTATGTAGATGATAAAGGTAAATTAAAGAGAATTCCATTAAGTAGATTTAATGAGATATTTGGTACTCAATATGAAGAAATAGAGAATAAACCTTATGAAGTACTAGTAAACATAGATACAGGTCAAGACTTCTTTAGAGATAGCAAAAAACTACTAAATGAAGAAATGGTTTTAATAAATACTATTGCAGAAGAGATAGAAAAGACAAAAACAAGAATAGCAACAAGTGAACATTATCAAACTGGAGATATTTCAACTAGTTGGCAACCACGTGGCACTACTTATGAGGTAAGGTCAATAAATGTTGGTACATTAAATGACTATTTCTTACTAACTCAAGCAGATAGAGATCATCATTTCTTTAATTTTCTACAAGGAGATATAAGAGTTAAAGAATATGAAGAAACATTTAAGTTCTATGATTATCAAATAATTCAAATGGCAGGGTTAAGTCCTGCAAGTTTTGGATATGAAAAAGATGCTTATATGAATACAGCAAACGTTGACTTAAGTGCTAATGCAAGTGAAATGACAGTAGAAGCAATCAAACGTCAATTAGAGCCACAAATAAATAGATTAATAGAGAACATTATACGTTTACAACAAAGTCCTGATATAACTGAAAACATAATACCAAATGAAGTTGATTGGGACTATGGACTAAATGAGCGTGTAGATGATATTAAGAAAATCGAAGTTCTAAAAGATATACAAAGAACAATGAGTATTCCTTATTCAGTAAGAGCTGATATAGTTCTACCAGTTCTTAACAAGTTAGTAGACAATCCAATAGAAAAGGATGACTTGGTAAAAGAGTGGCAAGAAGAGAACTCTAAAATAGACATAACTTATGGAGAATTATGATTCAAGAAATAAATGAAGAAGAAGTTTATAAAGAGTTCGAAGAAGAACTATTAAAAGCAATAGCAATATATGAAACTGGTAAGAAAATACCTCAATTAGACATATTTATTGCTGATAGAGTATGGAACTCATTAGAAAAATATACACGTATGGAGTTAAAGACAAAAGAAAAATTTTTTGAAGAACTACAAAAACAAACTCCAGTAAGTGAATATGAAAAAGGAATTATTGATTTATGGGATATAGACCATAAAGATATGACAAAAGCAATAGAAGAATTACAAAAAATGGTAATTCAAAGAGATTTTAAAGATGCTGAAATGTATGGAAACAAAACAATAACAACTAGGTCTATAAAATTACAAAATACCTGGAGAGATTTCAAATTAATAGATAAAGAACTATATGAACTCCATCCAGAACGTGATTTTAAGGCAATAGAGCAACGCTTTGTGAATAGACATATAAAACTATATAAGAATACATTAAAGCGATTTAAAGACTCAAAAGACCTATCTAATGACCTCGCAAGATTTATGAAGGTATATGACAAATTAGATAAGACAATACCTTACTTCAGTCATGCCACTGGGAAGATTATACGTTATGTAGACGTGTCGACTTATAACTCAATGCTATATAACGTTAACTTAACAAGAAGTGCATGGAATAGAGCAATCTATGATGCGAAGTTATTAGATAATCATTTATGGTATTTACCTGCTCATCCTTTTGCATGTCCTGAGTGTGCAATGTATCAAGGAAGAGTTTATGCAGATAAAAGAGGTTTAGGATATCCACTAAAACAAGAGGCAATAGATGGTGGTGTAGGACACCCTAATTGCAAACATGTATGGGTATCATACTGGAGTCCTGAACAAATACAACGTGAGAAATATAACTCTAGTGAGTGGGAAGAAAAATACAAAAATAAACAAAAGATACAAAGTCTTGACTTACAAAAATCTAGATTACTTGCAGATAGACGTATTTACAAGGATCTAGGACAACAAGACTTGGTAGATAAAACAACAGCAAAGATTAAGACAATACGTGAAAAGAAAAAAGAGTTAGAAACTCTTATTTGACCTGTCGAACGTCATTAAAAGTCGAAGGTATACCTAATGCACTTATCTTCAATATTCTAGAAAAAAGGAGATAAAAAAATGGATATTAAAAAGTATATCAAAAACAAAGATATTGAAGTTTCTAATGATGACTTTAATATCGACAAATTAGAAAGTGATTTAAGAAAGGGTTTTATTTCTCAAGATGAAGTAGAAGAAAGAGTATCAAAAGCAGTTGAAGAAGTTAAAACAAGTTCTAAAACTGAATATGAATCTTTAAAGAAACAATTTGAAGATGCTAATAATAGTCTAGCAGATTTTGAGAAACGTAATACTGATTTAGTTGAAAAGAACAAATCTTTAAGTCTAGAAAATGTTATGACAAGAGAAGGATTTAAAGAAGAGGACTTTAAAGACATTTCAGCAATGCGTTATTCCATGTATGGAGAATTAGATGACGTTAAAGCAATTCAAAGTATTAAAGAGAAATATAAAAATACATATTTCCCTACTCAACCTGAGAAACCTAAGGATGACTTACCTATCAATAATGGTGTAAGTAAACCTATTGAGCCAAAAGTAAATCGCTTAACAAGTATTAAAGAATTATTAAAGAAATAAGGAGATGAATAATATGATAGAAGAAATCGGATTAGATTTACAATCTTTCGCAAAAAGAGTTTATGATAGCATTTTATATCAATCAACTTTTTACAATTTTTTAAATCCTAATTATATAGGAACATTAAGACAAACTGGAGCTCCAGTAATTGAAATAGCAAAAACTACTCCACCATCAGTAAACAAAAGAGAAACAGTAGAAATCCAAAGTGATTTAACTATTGCTTTAACTGAGTATGGAAGAACACTAGTTGACCTTACTGAATTAAAATTAGATTATGCAGTAAGAGTACCAGTAGCAGTTTCAGGAAGTGATATTGCTAATGCTATTCAAGATGCAGTTGACCTAGAAGATTCAGCAATCGCAGAAGCTATAGATGAATATGGTTATGGTAAATTAGCAAGTGCATCAATGGATGAATTTGCTTGGGATCCATCTACTAAAGATGAATATGTAAGTGCTTTAAATAGTTTAAGAGCAAAACTATTCAACAAAAAAATTACTGGAAATTATCGTTTAGGATTAGGAGCTACTGAATATGCTAATTTAGTAAGTGCTTTAACTACAGTAATTCATTTTGAAAATGTTGACGTAAATGAAGGAGTTTCTCTAGGAGAAATGGCAAACGTTTATGGAATCAATATATTCGAAATCAATGACAATGTTCTAGATGGAGTAATTGGTTACTTCTTCAACCCAATCGCAGTAGTAGGAGATACTTTCTTTGGTGCATTTGTACAAACTGCAAGTGATGTTAGATTACCAGGATATTACTGCTTAAGTGGAAACCAATTATTTGGTGCAAACGTTGTAAGAAGCGATGCTATTGTTAGATTAGTAGAAGAAGTATCTGCTTAATTAGAAAGGGGGTCAGTTTATGACTTTCTTTACAATAGAAGAATTTAATACAAAATATAATAAGTCAGTTCAAGAATACCAAATAGAAATGGCAAGTGAAATGATATATTCTCAAGTAGGAAAACGTTATCAAAACCCTAGTTGGAATAAAGATAACGTTCCTACACCTATAAAAAATGCAAGTATGGAGCAATTAAGGTTTATGTTAGAGTATGACATACCATTAATTGACTATAAAGGCAAGGTAGAAGCAGGAGAAATGAAAAGTGAGTTATCCAGTGATTACTCTACTCTTGCTTTAAGAATACTAGGAAATGCAGGTTATCTATATAGAGGTGTACCTCTTAACTATAACATGGGATTGGAGATACCTTTTTAATGTATTTAACAAATGGTCTAAGTGCTACATTAATCAAATATAATCGAGAAGAAACTGGTGTATGGGATGATGAATATACTGAAGAAGAAAGTATAGTATTATGTCCTTATAATCAAGACGTAAGTATTGGTTTTGGAACTTATAGTGTACCTGAAGCAAAAGGTTATTTCATAGTTAAAAATGACGTAGACGTTAAAGAAGGAGATCAAGTTATTTTTAACAGCGAAACATACACCATAATAGACGTAAAAGATAACTGGATATGGAATAAGATAGCAAACTATACTATTGCAGTAAAATAATGGACGTATCAGTAGAGTTCAAGTGGAATCCTAAAGTTCAAAATGGACTTAAGAAAGTTCCTGGAGATACTCTATACACAATAGCAAAACAAACACTAGATTTAAGTGTACCAATGATACCTATGAGTAAAAAAGTAGGACACTCTGGTACATTAAGACGTTCTAGTGTAAGTGGTGGTGTAAGAGGTAGTAAAAATGATTATTACATAGGGTCTTACACTAAATATGCTAAACATGTATGGAATATGGAAAACGTTAACTGGACTACACCAGGAACTAACAATAAATGGTTTGCGAGAACTTTAAAGAAACATAGTACAACTATTATAAATAATGCAGTTAACCAAAATTTTAGAAAGGACATGCAATGAAAAATGAAGTCTTAATATCTTATTTACAAAGTCTATTTCAAGATTATCAATGTAAAGCTGAATTTTCAACAAATGATGATGATAAAAAGGTTATTGTAGTACAAGAACAACCAGGACAAAAAATAGTATTCTTTGGAGATATAGACCCACTATTTAATTATTATCAAATAACAATAGGTGGATTAAAAATGAAAGAGAATTACATAACTGCTAATACTATTGGAGATTTAATAGGAAAACACGTTTTATATGATTATAAAGGTGGTAAATGGCAAATTATATTTAAACAATACTCAAACCCACAGGCACTTGAATATATGGATATAAGAAGAGTTGATTATATCGCAACTCTACAATGTATCATAAGTCAAGTAGCTTAAGAAAGGAGATATTATGGAATTTTACGTAACAAATAGGGACGTCATAAAGAACTTAAAGATAAATACTGGAACTTCTAGTACTCCTACATACACTTCTTTATGTACTACTAGTGAATTAACATTAAACCAAGACTTTGAAGAAAAAGACTGGTATGTATTTTGTGATGCTATTCAAAGAAGTATCATAACTGGTGTATCAATGAGTTTAGAAGGAACAGTAAAAATAGATATAAACAATACTGCAATTCAGTCAGTATTAGGTAAAGTACATACTTTACTTTCTGCAGGAACAATAAGTCAATTCAATAACCTATCAGTACAATTTGACTTACTAACTGGAGTAAATAATTCTACATTAGAATATACTACTTATACTGCTAATGTAAAAATGACTCTAGAAAGTCTAGGTGGAAGTGCTGAAGATGAAGGAGAATTTGGATTTACAATGACTATAAATGGTACTGCTGAAGCAAGTGCTTAAAATAAACTCTTAAGGAGTTAGGAGATAATACTCCTGATTCCTTTTTTTAATACAAAGAAAGGAGTTGATTAAATGAATAGTGCAAATGGTGGAGATATACTATACCATTTTAAAGGGGACACCAGCGATTTAGAGAAAAAGACAAATGACTTGAGTAAAGACTTAAAAAGTAGTCTAAACACCATAGGAAATGCTATGACAGTAGGAGTATCAATTCCACTTACTGCAATAGCGACAGCAGGAGTTAAATATAATGCTGAATTAGAGAGTTATAGTGCTAACTTGACTACTTTATTAGGTGGAAACAAAAAACAAGCAGAAGAGCTTTTAAATACCCTTAAAGAAACTGCTAAAACTACTCCTTATGAAACAAGTCAATTAGTAAAAGCAACTCAAACAATGATGTCATTTGGTATAAGTGCAAAAGACTCACAAAAGTACTTAAGTCAAATTGGTGATATATCAATGGGAAATG
>Ga0247610_10006388_pt1 | contig 12256 bp, 8 predicted proteins | sample 174DNAGHGhighgp2_FD_193483 | JGI IMG/M metagenome (GOLD analysis project Ga0247610, IMG submission 193483) | Sheep rumen microbial communities from Palmerston North, Manawatu-Wanganui, New Zealand - 1742 DNA GHGhigh gp2 | ecosystem: Host-associated > Mammals > Digestive system > Stomach > Rumen ...
TTCTCGATGCCAACGAAAACCCGTATAACCAGCCTTTCAACCGCTACCCTGACCCGCTGCAGTTAGAACTGAAGGCAGCCCTCTCGAAGGTGAAGGGTGTGCCGGCAGAGAATATCTTCCTCGGCAATGGCAGTGACGAGGCCATCGACCTGCCCTACCGTTGTTTCTGTGATCCTGGCAAGGACAATGTCGTCGCCATTGAGCCCACCTACGGTATGTATAAGGTCTGTGCCGACATCAACGACGTCCAGTACCGTCCAGTATTACTGGACGACAATTACCAGTTCACTGCCGACCGTCTGCTCGCTGCCACCGATGCCCACACGAAACTCATCTGGCTCTGCACCCCCAACAACCCTACAGGCAACTGCCTGAAGCGCGAAGAGGTTGTCAAGGTGATTGAGCAGTTCGAGGGTCTGGTCATCGTCGACGAGGCCTATAGCGACTTCTCTTCTCAGCCGACCTTCCGTCAATGGTCAATGGTCAATGGTCAATGGTCTTACCCCAACCTCATCGTCCTCAATACGATGTCGAAGGCCTGGGGCTGTGCAGCCATCCGACTGGGTATGGCCTTCGCCTCAACAGAGATCATTGGATTATTTAATAAGGTGAAATATCCCTATAATGTCAATCTGCTGACCCAAAAGCAGGCTTTGGAGGCTCTGAAGGATCCCTTCGAGGTGGACAATTGGGTGAAGGTTCTCTTACAAGAGCGCACCCGGATGGTCGATGGCTTCGAACTGTTGCCCATCTGTGAAAAGGTTTATCCGACGGATGCCAACTTCTTCCTGGCGAAGATGACCGATGCTCCTGCCATCTATAACTATCTGGTGGATAAGGGCATCATCGTCCGCAACCGTCATCGCGTTCAACTCTGTCAGAACTGCCTGCGCATCACCATCGGAACCAAAACGGAGAACAGCGAACTCATCGCTGCCCTTCGACAATACGAATAAAGAGACTGTGTCATAATAAAATGCCTACAGATTATACGGATTATACAGATTAAGCAATTACTGATTGTCAGCAAGTTAGAATCCGTATAATCCGTACAATCCGTAGGAAAAAAGAAGAAAGACTGTTTTAACGCACCTCCTTTTTTACTTAGCCTTTCTGGCCAATTTCTCGGCCTTAGCCTGAGCTTTCTGAGCCTTGGCCTGAGCCTTGGCAGCCTTGGCCTGAGCCTCCGGTGTGCCTTCGCGAGAAGCCTTCTCCGTAGCCTCCTGAGCCTTCTTCATGGCTTTCTCGGCATCCTTCTTAGCGTCCTCGGCTTTTTCTCTGGCCTTCTTACGCTTCTTGGCTTCCTTCTCTGCCTTCTTAGCCTTCTTCTCAGCCTTCTCCTGAGCCTTCTGGGCCTTGCGGGCTTCCTTCTCTGCCTTGGCAGCAGCAGCGGGATCAACCTGCGAAGCAGAGGTGATCACATCCTGAGCCTGAACTGTACTTGTGGGCAGCATACCGGCCATCAGAGCCAGAGCCACCGTCATAATCATCTTCTTCATAAGTCTTATTATTTTAATGTTGAAAAGGGAGCCCTTCCGAGCTCCCTTTGATAATATGTCGGGATATTACTCCTCTACAGCAGCCTGCGCGGCAGCGAGACGTGCGATGGGCACACGGAAGGGAGAGCAAGATGCGTAGTTCATGCCGATCTTAGCGCAGAACTTCACAGAGCTGGGCTCACCACCATGCTCACCACAGATACCGCAACGCAGGTCAGGACGTACCTCGCGGCCTTCCTTCACAGCGAACTTGATGAGACGGCCAACACCCTTCTGGTCGAGTACCTGGAACGGGTCAACCTTCAGGATCTTCTTGTCGAGGTATACAGGCAGGAACGATGCGATGTCGTCGCGGCTGTAACCGAAGGTCATCTGAGTCAGGTCGTTGGTACCGAATGAGAAGTACTGAGCCTCAGTAGCGATGCGATCAGCAGTCAGGGCAGCACGAGGAATCTCAATCATGGTACCGATCTCAAACTCAACCTCGATGCCATACTCATTGAATACTTCCTTAGCGGCATACTGAATAACCTCCTTCTGCTGCTTCAGCTCGTAGAGCGTACCAATCAGCGGAACCATGATCTCCGGCATCGGGTTCTTGCCCTCCTTCTTCAGCTCGCAGGCAGCACCCAGGATAGCCTTGGTCTGCATAGCGGTGATCTCGGGGAAGGTGATACCCAGACGGCAACCGCGGTGACCCAGCATTGGGTTGTTCTCTGCGAGAGAGTCAACACGACGCTTGATGTCCTCTACGCTGACGCCCATCTCCTTAGCCATCGTCTCCTGACCAGCCAGATCATGGGGAACGAACTCGTGGAGAGGAGGATCGAGCAGACGGATGTTCACGGGCAGACCGTCCATAGCCTCAAGGATGCCCTTGAAGTCAGCCTTCTGGTAAGGCAACAGCTTAGCCAGAGCCTTCTCACGTCCAGCAACGCTGTCGGCGAGAATCATCTCACGCATAGCGATGATCTTCTTATCCTCGAAGAACATGTGCTCTGTACGAGTCAGACCGATACCCTTGGCACCGAACTCACGGGCGAGCTGAGCATCACGAGGAGTGTCAGCATTGGTACGAACCTGCAGCTTGGTGTACTTGTCGCAGAGGTCCATCAGCTCCTTGAAGTCGCCAGAGAGCTCAGCAGCCTTCGTGGGCACCTCACCAGCGTAAACCTGACCAGTGGTACCGTTCAGAGAGATGTAGTCACCCTCCTTATATACTGTACCGTCGATCTCGACAGTCTTGTCCTTATAACTAACGTTCAGAGAACCTACGCCCGATACGCAGCACTTACCCATACCACGAGCCACCACGGCAGCGTGAGAGGTCATACCGCCACGAGCAGTCAGGATACCCTCGGCAGAAGCCATACCGGCGAGATCCTCTGGAGAGGTCTCGATACGTACGAGCACCACCTTGTGGCCATCCTTATGCCAAGCCTGAGCATCGTCAGCGTGGAATACGATCTGACCGCAGGCAGCACCAGGAGAAGCAGGCAGACCCTGAGCAATCACCTTGGCAGAAGCCAGAGCCTTCTTGTCGAAGATGGGGTGCAGCAGCTCGTCGAGCTTCTGAGGCTCACAGCGCATGATGGCAGTCTTCTCGTCGATCATACCCTCGTGGAGCAGGTCGATGGCAATCTTCACCATAGCAGCACCTGTGCGCTTACCGTTACGAGTCTGGAGGAACCAGAGTTTACCTTCCTGTACGGTGAACTCCATATCCTGCATATCGTGATAGTGGTGCTCCAACTTGTCCTGGATACCATTCAGTTCAGCATAGATTTCGGGCATTGCCTCCTCCATAGAAGGATACTTGGCCACGCGCTCCTCCTCAGAGATGCCAGCGCGCTCAGCCCAACGCTGAGAGCCGATCTTCGTGATCTGCTGCGGGGTACGGATACCAGCCACAACGTCCTCACCCTGTGCGTTCACCAGATACTCACCGTTGAACAGGTTCTCACCATTGGCGGCATCGCGGCTGAAGCATACACCTGTAGCAGAGGTGTCACCCATGTTACCGAATACCATAGCCATCACAGATACGGCTGTACCCCACTCGTCGGGGATGCCTTCCATCTTACGATAGAGGATAGCACGCTCGTTCATCCAAGAACGGAACACGGCGCAGATAGCACCCCAGAGCTGCTCGATAGGATCATTGGGGAAGTCCTTACCAGTGCGCTCCTTGATGGCAGCCTTGAACAGCTGAACCAGCTTCTTCAGTTCGTCAACGCTCAGGTCCTTATCCAGCTTCACGCCACGCTCTGCCTTCACCTTCTCGATGATCTCCTCGAACGGATCGATATCGGTCTTGTTGACGGGCTTCATCTCGAGCACCACGTCACCGTACATCTGTACGAAACGACGGTAGCTGTCATATACGAAGTGAGGATTGTTGGTCTTCTTCACCATACCCTCAGCCACCTCGTCGTTCAGACCGAGGTTCAGGATGGTATCCATCATACCAGGCATAGAAGCACGTGCACCAGAGCGAACAGAAACCAGCAGGGGGTTCTCTTTGTCGCCGAACTTAGAGTTCATCAGGGTCTCAATGTGCTTCACAGCAGCCATCACGTCGTCGTTCAACAGCTCCATGATCTTCTGCTGGCCTACCTGATAGTACTCGTTACAACAGTCGGTTGTGATTGTGAAACCTGGAGGAACAGGAACACCAATCAGGTTCATCTCAGCAAGGTTTGCGCCCTTGCCACCAAGTTCCTCACGCATTTTTGCATTACCTTCGGCCTTACCGTTACCGAAGAGGTAAACTCTCTTTTGGCTCATATTAATTCTGTTAGTTTATAAAATGTTTATAAATTGTTTTGCTTTTAATTGCGCAAAATTACAATATTTCCCGCACATATACAAGAAAAATGCCCAAAAATTGGGAATTTTAATATTTATTCGTATCTTTGCAGTCCCAAAAAGACAGATATGACGAGAAAGAAGAAGCCATTACCGCTCCTTGAGGGCGTGACCATAGAGGCTGTGGCAGCCGAAGGCAAGTGCCTGTTCCACTGGGACGACCTGGTGGTGTTCGTGCCCTTCTGCGTGCCCGGTGATGTGTGCGACGTGCAGATCCGACGCAAGAAACACTCCTTCGCCGAGGGCGAGGTGGTACGCTTTCTACAATATAGTAATGTACGCGTGAAACCGTTCTGCCAGCACTTCGGTGTCTGTGGCGGTTGCAAGTGGCAGAACCTGCCCTACCCTGAGCAGTTGAAGTTCAAGCAGCAGCAGGTCTTCGACCAGCTCTCGCGCATCGGCAAGATTGAACTCCCCGAGTTCCGTCCCATCCTCGGCAGCGTGAAGACGCAGGAATACCGTAACAAGCTCGACTTCGGCTGTGCCAACAAGCGCTGGCTGACCAGAGAAGACATCGCCACCCTTGGCGACGGTGTCAAGAACACCCCTGCCATCGGATTCCATATCACCGGGGCATTCGACAAGATCCTGCCCATCGAGAAGTGCTGGCTGATGGACGACCTGCACAACCAGATCCGCAATGAAGTGCGCGACTATGCCATCGACAACGGCCTCTCCTTCTTCGACCTTCGGGCTCAGGTTGGCCTGCTCCGTGATGTCATCATCCGCAACTCCAACACGAGCGAATGGATGGTCATCATACAATTCCACTTCTCCACGCCATTATCCGCAGAAGGAGTATTTGTTTCTCCCCCTAAGTTAGGGGGAGCCAGAGGGGGTCTGAACAACGGCTCTTCAGCGGCTGATCAGACCACCCCAACCCCTCCTAACTTAGGAGGGGAAATCGTTACATCGGAGGTCGAACAGGCCAAAGCCTTACTGCAGCATATTGCTGATAAGTTCCCGCAGATCAGCGCATTAATGTATCTCGACAATCAGAAGTGCAACGACACCATCGGTGATCAGGACATCCTCGTCTTCAAGGGCAACGACCATATCTTCGAACTGATGGAAGACCTCCGTTTCAAGGTCGGTCCCAAGTCCTTCTACCAGACCAACACTGAGCAGGCCTATCACCTCTATGCCGTTGCCCGTGAGTTCGCCGCCCTCTCGGGCGACGAAACGGTCTACGACCTTTACACCGGCACTGGCACCATCGCCAATTTCGTGGCAAAGAAAGCCCGTCAGGTCATCGGCATCGAATATGTGCCCGAGGCCATCGAGGACGCGAAGGTCAACTCCCAGATCAACGGCATCACCAACACCCTCTTCTATGCCGGCGATATGAAGGATATCCTCACCGACGACTTCATCGCTGAGCACGGCCGTCCCGATGTGATCATCACCGACCCGCCCCGTGCCGGTATGCATCCAGATGTGGTAAAGACCATCCTCCGGGCTGCTCCCCAGCGCATCGTCTATGTCTCCTGCAACCCTGCTACGCAGGCTCGTGACCTCCACGACCTCGACGCAGACTACCGTGTTGCCGCTGTCCAGCCCGTCGATATGTTCCCACACACGCCTCACGTCGAGAACGTCGTCCTCCTCGTCTGTAGATAGTCTCACGACTGCCTTAAGGTAAAAAAATGCAAGAAATGTTTGGTAGTTCCAAATATTTTTTGTATCTTTGCGCCATATAACTCATTTCAATAACTAAAAGGTACAACGTATGACAATGAAAAGACTGACAGGGATGATGGTACTGCTGATGGCGATGGCCATCCCCGCCAATGCCGAGACGTTGGCAGATGAAACCGTGGCTACCGCTGCGGAAGTAGAGGAAACCACCGAGGTGGCACAGGCCGACCACAAGACGAAGATCGAGCTGCCCGCCTGGGTGAAGAACATCAAGTTCAGCGGCTATGGTATGCTGCAGTATCAGGGACAGGATCCCGAGGGTAACCACTCAAACACCTTCAAACTGCGCCTGGCCCGTTTCATCCTCGACGGTAAGATCGGTGACTTCGACTGGCGCGCCCAGATTCAGGGTACGAACGCCACTGGTCCCGGACAGCCCACCGTACAGCTCGTAGATCTCTATGCCGAGTGGAGAAGATTCCCGGAGTTCAAGGTGCGTGCCGGACAGTTCAAGCGTGCCTTTACCTTTGAGAACCCCACCCACCCCATCACTCAGGGATGGAGAGGCTATGCTGACGTAATCAACAAGCTCTCTGCCTTCGGTGACCGTACAGGTGAGAAGTCTTCAGGTGGTCGTGACATCGGTATCCAGGTGTCTGGTGACCTCTTCCCCAATGCCAATGGCCGCAAGATATTCCACTATCAGGTAGGTGTGTACAACGGTGAAGGTGTGAACGAGTCGGATAAGGATAACCGCAAGGATATCATCGCCGGCGCCTGGGTGATGCCCATCAAGGGTGTGCGTATCGGCGTCTTCGGATGGACAGGTAGCCGTGGTGGTATGCTCGACCCGCTGACAGGCGAGAAGCGCAGTGTGGAGAAGAACCGTTACTGTATCTCTGCCGAGTACGACCTGAACGAGTACACCTTCCGTGCCGAGTATATCCACAGTCAGGGTTGGGGTGCCAAGACTCCCGGCGACAACACACGTGAGATCTGCTACGAGAATGGCGACAAGGCCGACGGTTGGTATGTGTTCGGCATCGTACCCCTGATCAAGTCGAAGCTGCACGCCAAAGCTCGTTATCAGACCTATCGCAACCAGAAGAACTGGGGTACATCGGTGAATCAGGTGGAGTGCGGTCTGAACTATTTCTTCACGAAGAACCTGGAGATGCATCTGGAGTATTCACACGTGAACGACCGCAACCTGGCCAAGCACGACTACAACCTAATAGACGTGGAACTCGACTTCCGTTTCTAAACAACAGATTGAACGGATTATTCGGATTTTAATCGGAAACGCCGCATAAGCGCAGCCCAGAGATGCGTCTTCTGATGGAGGATGAGCAGGGAGAACAAAGTGCTCACGAGCGTCAAGCCGATGCCGAAGACCCAATAAGCATAACCGCCGACCGTGATGGTAGTGAAATAGGCCAACAGTCCGATGAGGATGTGGATGGCGCTGTACTTCATCACGGCCGGCGACATTTTGTACTTATAGCGCCAACGGGCGACAGCGTTAATCATCACATAGTCAAAGATATTCGCCAAGGTGATGGCAATGCCCGTTCCTACCAATCCCCAGCGCTGGAAGCCGAAGATGATGAGAAACACGAACACCACGAAATAAGTCCCCTCGAGCAGGAGATACATCACCGAATAGCCACGTGCCAGCGTGATATACGCTGCCGGCATCGTGACTGCCTTGAAGAACATCGCCAACACTGCCACCTGCGTCATCGCCACCACCGGCACGAACTTCGAACTGAAGAACAACGGTATCAGCACGGGCAGGAAGATGATCAGTCCCACCAGCATAGGGGCTGCAATCAGCAGCGACACCTCCATCTGTTTATTCACCGTTTCGTTGGTCGCCTCGATGTCTGTATTCACCGCTGAGAGACGCGGGAAATAGTCAGTCTCCATCGCCGAGAACACCATACCCGCATAAGTGATGGTGATCATATAACCCGCATTGTAGAGTCCCAGCGCATCGAGGTCGGCAGTCACGTTCAACCACGAACGGATGAACATCTCCGCACCTGTGCCGATGATGCCAGCCAGCGTGAAAGCCACGCCCAGGCGCACCATCTCCATACCCTCGCCGAGGATGCCCTTCGCCCCCCGCAGCTGCAAGGGATACAACCTGTAGGACTCGCGGACGGTGAGCAACATCGTGATCAGCGCCATCAGCACGATAACCGGCACGATGCCAGCCTCACCGAAGAAATAATAGACGGGGACGGACATAAACAAGGCAGCGAAAACCGATCCCACCTGCACCAGTGCCAACGACTTCAGACGCCTTCGCCCTTTCAGAATGGCCGTCTCACCACCAGTCACAGCCAACATCCCCACGGCAGGCGCCAGAAGGATGAAGTGGAGGCTATGGTCACCCCAGGCGAAGGTGGTGCTGCTCAGGAACGGACCGATAGCGATGCAGACGAGCATACCTAGAAGTGCCGTCAGCAACGACCACGCCCTCACGACCTTCACAAAGTGGACCACCTGCGGATGGCTGTCGTCAGGAAGTTCCGAAAGCTGGCGCACCGCACTCGTCGAGATGCCAAAATGGGTGGACTGTGAAATGAACGAGACGGTGGTATTGAACAGTGTCACCAGTCCCATACCCGAAGGACCGAGCAGCAGAGCCACAAACTTATTACGTACAAGGCTCACCAACACATTGAGTCCCTGTACGCCCCCGAAGACACCTGTGTACTTCAACACGTGGCCGTAGGCTCCCTTTTCGCTTTCATTCATTCTATCTATATAACGCAACGGACACCTATTTTATTTTAACCCTTTACTTATATTTTACAGTTTTTTTCTCATCGAGACTTAACATTTTTAGTCTTTTGCATACAATATAAATAAAAAAGATGTAACTTTGCACCCGATATGAAACAACAGCCACTAGTCAGCTTTATCCTGACGTGTTACAACTTGCCTCTGGATATGTTGTGCGCGTGTATCGACAGCATCCTCAGACTCTCGCTGCGTTCGGCAGAGCGGGAGATCATCATCGTGGACGACGGCTCGGACAACAGTCCGATGAACAGCCTGTTGAAATACGGTGACGAGATCATCTACCTCAGACAGAAGAACGGTGGTGTGAGTGTGGCCCGAAACACGGCGATGGCGATGGCGAAGGGTGAATACATCCAGATCATCGACGGCGACGACTTCCTGATCCAGGCACCATACGAGCACTGTCTCGACATCATCCGCTACAATAAGGATGCCGACGTGGTGATGTTCGACTTTACCCACGACGACGGTCAGGGTGCCAACTCGTTCAATCCCCCGAGGGTGAAGACCGGCACAGAACTGATGCGCAGTGAGAATATCCGGGGGACAGCCTGCTGTTACCTGTTCCGTCAGAGCGTCAGAGGACAGCTGAGCTTCACGCCCGGCATCCACTACGGCGAGGACGAGGAGTTCACACCCCAGCTGCTGATAAGGGCAGAGCGCGTGTATCTGACCGAGGCGAAGGCCTACTACTACCGTGAGCGAGAGACATCGGCCGTCCACCAGACTGACACGACAAGCATCAGGAAGCTGTTGGACGACCATCTCACCGTGATACGCCGTCTGCAGAAACTCGCCGACACGATGCCACAGCGTGACCGGCTGGCCCTGCAAAGGCGCGTAGCCCAGTTGACGATGGACCACATCTACAACACAATTATACTCACACGTTCGGAGCAGCAACTCGACGAGACCATCGAGACCTTGCGCCAGAGTGCCCTCTATCCCCTGCCCGACCGTGACTACAGTACAAAGTACGTCTGGTTCCGGAGGCTCACGAACAGCCGTCTGGGGCGGAAAATTCTGCTCCGTACACTACCCAAGATAAAAAAGGAGAGATGAAGGAGGTGATGATTTCGGTCGTTGTCGTGACCTACAACCAAGCAGGAACCATCGGACGGACACTGAACTCCATCCTGATGCAGCGGTGTCACGTGCCCTTCGAGATCGTCATTGGTGAAGACTGTTCGACCGACAACACCAGAGACATCTGCCAAATCTACGCCAAACAGTATCCCAACATCATCCGCCTCATCTGCAACGAAAGGAACAAAGGCATCGTAGATAATTATTACGACTGTCTCCTGGCGTGTCGTGGCAAGTACATAGCCGACTGTGCGGGCGATGATTTCTGGATCGATGCGCAGAAGTTGGAAAAGGAAGTCACGGTGATGGAAGCGCACCCGGAGGTATCGATGGTCATCACCAACTGGCAATACTTCGACGAACAGACCCGGAGAACCAAGCCCAGCCAACAACAGCGGTATGCCCCCATCACACCCGGTCAAGACCTGTTAAGGGCCATCATCACCCAACAGAATATGAGCGTGTTTCATCTCTGTACCGCCCTCTACCGCACAGACATCTTCAGAAAGGCGTATGAGGAAGACACGGACCTCTTCCGCAATAAGACCTATGTGAGCGAGGATATGCAGATCGCCTTCACGATGGCCCTGAACGGTGACATAGCCTATCTGCCGGATGTGACACTCAATTACAGCTTTGGCGATGGCAGTGTGTCGAACGTCAAAGACAATGAGAAGGCGTTTCGATTTGCACAACGATCGACAGAACTTACCTGCCATCTGGCCCAGCAGCACCATTTGGATATCCAGGACTTTATGACCCAGCGCATCTTCGAACTGGGAATGCACGCCTTCCGTTCACATCAGCCCTCACTCGCAGAGAATACACTGGCCTGTGAGCAGAAGTGGCAAGTGGCAAGAAGTTTCAAGAATACGTGTTTGTTTGCAGTGATGCGCCACGACTGGCTGTGGCGGGCAGGACTGGCCCTGCGAAACGTATTCGTCAGGCTGAAACAAGCAGTTCGTTGAAGATAGTAGTCAGCCGACGACCAATCACTTCAGGGGAAACCAACTGTCTGACAGATGCCGAGACAGACACGCCATCAAAGTCTTTTTGTTCCATCACCTTACGCATAGCATCAGACAATGCCTGAACGTCATCAACGGGTACAATCGTACAACCGTACTCAATGCGCAGGCTCTGCGGTACACACTCTGTAGCCACCACAGGAATGCCCGTGCTCATAGCCTCCAACAAGGCCAAAGGCTGCACTTCACTACGACTGGCAAGTACCAGAGCATCAGACTGATAGAGTAAGTTTCTTACATCATCCCTTGAAACAAGTCCGTGTGAGATAACACCTTCGGAGAGCATCGCTTTGCAAGCCGCAGAATCAGTATCTCTGCCGGCAATATGCAACTCGACATCCAGTCCAGTCTCCTTCAATTGACGGAAGGCGGGCAACAAAACATCGTACCCTTTCAACGGCCAGAAGTTGGCCAAGCAACAGAAGCGGAAGGGACGGCCATTCAACGGCTCACGAGGTTGGTAATGGAAATAATCCACATCGATGGTGTTGGACACCGCCTGCCAGCGATAGTCCTTGCCGAAGTAGCAGGAGATGTTATCGATGAGTTCCTCGGAAACAGGAATCACCAGATTGGCGTTCTCGTAGGCTTCCCGTAAAAGCGGAATCTGCCAGGCATGACTGGGTGCGGGTCCGAACTCCTTCTCAAACACCAGTCGCGAGAGGTGTTCCGTGATGACATAAGGGATCTGATATTTCCGGCTGATCAGCATCGCCGCATAACCACCCCACTTCGAACAATGGGCGTGGAGGATGTCAGGACGACCGTACTTGCTGGCATAGTCATCGAACATATCACAGACGATCTGCACCCAACGACGGACATTCCAACGGACGATCAGAGGAATGCCACGCTGGAACGACTGACAGACGGTGATGCCGTCACGCTGATGTTCATAACGACGGAAAGGCAGGGAGAGGAAACCTTTCAGTCCGATGGTGACACCCAACTGCACATTGCTGAGGATACGCACTTCGTGGCCCTGCGCCTTCAGTGCTTTGGCCTGATCGAGGCAGAACTCCCCGCCATAGGGGGTGAAGAAGGATGGTATCTCCAGGATATGCATAGTCAGTTGACAGTTGAGAGTTGACAGTTGAGAAATAAAAAAGAGGAACGAGGAAGTCTTCTTTCCTCATTCCTCATTTCTTGTTTCTCTTTAAGCAGCCTTATGCCTCAGCAGGAGCTTCAGCGGCGGGAGCAGCCTCCTCTGCGGGAGCCTCGGCAGCAGCGGCCTCAGCAGCCTTTGCAGCCTCTTCCTCAGCCTTAGCGGCAGCCTCAGCAGCCTTCTTGTCGGCTACCTTCTTGGCAATGGCCTCATTGACG
>Ga0247610_10006389_pt1 | contig 12256 bp, 9 predicted proteins | sample 174DNAGHGhighgp2_FD_193483 | JGI IMG/M metagenome (GOLD analysis project Ga0247610, IMG submission 193483) | Sheep rumen microbial communities from Palmerston North, Manawatu-Wanganui, New Zealand - 1742 DNA GHGhigh gp2 | ecosystem: Host-associated > Mammals > Digestive system > Stomach > Rumen ...
ACCTCACCGAGGGCCATGCATACGCTTCCCTTGTGGATGTGCCGTGTACGCGGCGCGAGGGCTTCCTGCGCGTGGAGAGCGGCAATGCCGAAGGCTCCCTGCTGCACCTCATCCTGAACGAGGGCGGAGAGAACCTCCTCTCGCACAATCACGCGGAAATCCTCAGCAGTCAGTTCAAGTCGAACCTCGAGGAAATAACCGCTCTCATTGACGATTGGATTGACCGCCTCACACCATAGCAAAAAACGCACCACGGTGTGTTGGCAATCGCGGCACGGTGTGCCAGCCATCGCAGCACGGTGCGCCAGCCATCGCGGCACGGTGCGTTTTTCACACCCACACAGGGCATAATTTCCAATAGCCTGATATTTTTCACTTTTCACTTTTCACTTTTCACTTTTTTGTTGTACCTTTGCACCCAATATCACAAAATGCACCATGCAATTTAAGAAATTAGACATAGAAAAACTCGGTGTTTCGATAGAACTGACGACCTTTGCCCCGGAAGGGAAAACGGCGGAGTGGCACGCGATGCTGCACGTCGAACCGCGCGGTGAGGCCTTCCAAGAACAGTTCCGACGCATCTGTCAGGCAGAAGCTTGGCTGCTTGATTCTGAAGACATGAAAGGCGCAGTGCCTGTCTTCAAACGCTACTTCCTCTCGGATGCCACCAACCAGCGGCCCCTCATGCCGCAGGACGATGCCTGCACCGTCTCGTACATCCAGCAACCGCCGCTCGACGGAAGCAAACTCGCACTGTGGCTCTATCTCCAGCGCGGCACGGAAGTCATCCCGACAGCCGACCGCCTGCGCTCCACCGCCGTACGCCACAACGGCTACGAGCACCTGTGGACGATGGGTATGCTGATAGGCGAGGGGAGCAGCTACAGCCAGACACAGACGCTCCTCGAGGACTATGAACAGCTTCTCGAGGAGAACCAGATGACCCTGGAAGACAATTGCATCCGCACATGGTTCTTCGTCAGGGACGTTGACATACAGTACAAAGGCCTCGTCCTGGCCCGTTGGGAGAACTTTGCCCAGCACGGCCTGATACCCGAGACGCACTACATCGCCTCCACAGGCATCGGCGGCAGTCCCTTCGATCCCAAGGCCATCATACAGCTCGGATGCTATGCCCTCAAAGGCTTCAAGCCAGAGCAGCAGCGCTACCTCTATGCCACGACGCACCTCAACCGCACCGCCGAGTACGGAGTCACCTTCGAGCGAGGCACGCTCCTCCAGTTCGGCGACCGCAACCATGCCATCATCTCCGGCACGGCAAGCATCAACAACAAAGGTGAAGTGATGCACGTCGGCGACATCGAAATGCAGACGCGACGCATGTGGGAGAATGTCGAGACACTTCTCGGCGAGGCAGGTATGACGATGGACGATGCCGCACAACTCATTGTCTATCTGCGTGATGTCTCCGATTACGAGAAGGTCCGCCAGATGTTCAGCGAGAAGTATCCCGACGTTCCCACCGTCTTCACCCTCGCCCCCGTCTGCCGTCCCGCCTGGCTCATCGAGATGGAGTGCATGGCGATACGTCCCGCAAAGAACGACGGCTTTGGCGATTTTTAATCTCCAAAGCCGAGGAAGTTAAAATGGAAGTTAAAATAGGAAGTTAATTCGCTACGCTCATGGAAGTTAAAATGGACAATAGCTTTAGTCGCAGCTTCAAGGACCTTGAATGTTGGCAGCAGGCACACGAGTTTGTGAAGGCTGTCTATGCTGTTACGAAGCTGTTTCCAGAGGACGAACTCTATGGGCTTACTTCGCAGTTCCGCCGTGCAGCAGTATCCATTGCCGCCAACATCTGTGAAGGCTATCGCAAGCTGAGCCGTGCGGATAAACTTCGTTTCCTGAACATCGCCCAAGGCTCTCTAGAAGAATGCCGTTATTATATAATCCTTTCACATGACATAGAATACATTGACCATGCTACGCACGACCGCCTTGAATACCTTATCAACGGAACCAGTTGGAAGCTCAATGGCTATGCGGAAGCGATCAGCAAGAATAAAGGAATAACTGATTAATTCTTAACATCCCAAGCTATCGTCCAGCGCGGAGCGCTTAACTTCCAGCCAGCTCTGCTGGCGTAACTCCCATTTTAACTCCCTCTTTAACTCCCAATTAAAAGAAAACATGAAAGCCGGCATAGTAGGACTGCCCAACGTGGGCAAGTCAACCCTCTTCAATTGCCTGTCGAGTGCAAAGGCACAGGCAGCAAACTTCCCCTTCTGCACCATTGACGCACAGCTCGGACAAGTGACCGTTCCCGACGATAGGCTGACCAAACTCGCCGAACTTGTGCATCCGGGACGCATCGTGCCTGCTGTCTGCGACATCGTCGATATCGCCGGCCTCGTGAAAGGCGCAAGCAAAGGCGAAGGCTTGGGCAACCAGTTCCTTGCCAACATCCGCGAGTGCGACGCCATCATCCATGTGCTCCGGTGCTTCGACAACGACGGCATCGTGCATGTCGATGGCAGCGTTGACCCCGTCCGTGACAAGGAAATCATCGACGCAGAGCTGCAGATCAAGGACCTCGAAACCATCGAGAACCGCATCAAGAAGGTGGAGAAGCAGGCCCGCGTGGGCGGCGACAAGCAGGCAAAAGTGGAGCTTGACGTGCTTCTCCGTTATCAGGAAGCCCTCAGCAAAGGCCAGAGTGCTCGAAGCATCTCCTTCGAGACAGAGGACGAACTCGCGGCTGCCGCAGGCCTCTTCCTCCTTACGACAAAGCCCGTGCTCTACGTCTGCAACGTCGATGATGCCTCCGCTGCCACAGGCAACGCCTATACGGAAGCCGTCAAGAAAGCCATCGAAGGCGAGGACGCAGAGATGCTCATCATTTCGGCGCAGACGGAAGCCGACATCGCAGAACTCGAGACCTACGAGGAAAAGCAGATGTTCCTCGAAGACCTCGGCTTGTCGGAGAGCGGCTGCAACCGTCTCATCAAGGCCATCTATCATCTTCTCACCCTCCAGACCTTCATCACGGCAGGCGAGATGGAGGTCAAGGCCTGGACCTTCCGCCGCGGATGGAAGGCACCGCAGTGTGCAGGCGTCATCCACACCGACTTCGAGAAAGGATTCATTCGCGCCGAAGTCATCAAGTACGAAGACTATATAAAATATGGCAGCGAAGCTGCCGTCCGCGAAGCAGGCAAGATGAGCGTCGAAGGCAAGGACTACGTCGTGCAGGACGGCGACATCATGCATTTTAGATTCAATGTGTAGCATTGAATCGGATTAGGGATTAAAGATTAAGGATTAAGGCTGATACCATAATAAGACCATTGCATGGAAGAGTTTTACTATCGGAAGTTAGAGGTTTACAAGCGTGCAAAGGCATTGTCTCATGCTGTGTGTAAACTTATTAAGACCTTCCCTGATGAAGAGCGCTATGGCCTATGCGACCAGCTCCGGCGAGCTGCTATGTCAATCCCCGTTAATATCGCTGAAGGATTCGGACGCTTTTCTGCCAAAGAGAAAGCGCATTTCATACAAATTGCCTTTGGTTCGCTCAACGAAGTTATGTGCGAACTTGAATTATCACAAGACGAGAACTATATAAGCGAAGACCAGTTGAAAGATTTTGAGCAACAAATAAGACCCCTTAGCAAACAACTCTCTGCTCTACATAAATCAATAATAGGCAACGGAGATTACAACCCCACACAATCAAGCCTTAATCCTTAATCTTTAATCCTTAATCCAAATGAATTTATTCATAACCTGGAATCCCGATGTTGTTGCCTTTGACCTGGGCTTCTTTGCTGTGCGCTGGTACTCGCTCTTCTGGGCGATTGGCCTTGTGTCAGTGTATCTGCTCATGCACAAGCTGTTTCGTCAGCAGAAACTTCGCGAGGAACAGTTCGACCCGATGTTCATGTACTGCTTCCTTGGCATTCTTATCGGCGCAAGGTTGGGGCATTGTCTGTTCTATGAGCCTGGCTATTATCTGTCGCATCCCATAGAGATGCTATTGCCGATGCGCAAGGTACCAGGGCAAGGATGGGAGTATACCGGTTATGAAGGTCTTGCCAGTCATGGCGGCACGCTGGGCCTGATGATTGCTCTTTGGCTTTTTGCCAAGCACGTGAAGCTGCGCTTCCTTCATGTCCTCGACAACGTTGCCATCGTCACACCCATCTGTGCCTGTGCCATTCGTCTTGGCAACTTGATGAACTCCGAGATAATAGGACGCCCCACCGATGTGCCTTGGGCCTTCATCTTTGAGAAGGTGGACATGTTGCCGCGACATCCCGGACAGCTTTACGAAGCACTGTGCTACGCCATCTTCTTCGGCATTCATTGGTTCTTCTACCGTCGCTACCCGCAGAAGGTCGGCACAGGATTCTTCTTCGGTCTCTGCCTCTTCCTTATCTTCACGAGCCGCATCTTCATCGAATACACGAAGGAGAACCAGGAGGCCTTCGAGGAAGGAATGCTCCTGAACATGGGGCAGTTGCTCTCCATCCCCTTTGTCGTGCTTGGGCTTTACTGCATGTTCAAATCTTCAGCCTCAGCTGAAACGACAAATCATGCTTCCAAGGACTGAAGATTGCCTGTAGGCCGCTGCCTTGTTCGTCGCGGTCGAAGTAACGGAGCAGGCTGTAGCGCCCTTCGAGCATCAACTTTCCGCCTTCGCTTTGCCAGCGACAAGTGAGGACGCCAAGCATTCCGTGTCCATAATAAGAGGCAGAAGAGATGCTGCTATAGAGCGCCGGCGACTGGACATAGATGCGGCTCAGGTAGTCGTCGGTGTGGAAATAGCCAAGCTGGCCGTTGAGCGTCAATTGAGGTTTTGTGAGCACGTGGCGGACGTTTTGTGTCAGCATGAAGCCCGTACCACCAAGAACACTGTGGAACAAGCCTGTTGTCTGCAAGCGCCATTGTGTTGAAGGCTCGCATGTCCATTGCAGTTTGACGCGGTGATGCGGCTCCATTCGGTCGGCGTTCTCTTTCCTCTTTAATTGGTAACGAGCCAAGAGCGTTTGATGTCGCGACACGGTATAAATGCCTTGCAGCATGAACTCCTGTCCCGTGCTGCTGTGCGTCATGCGGTAACGCGGCCAGGGATGATGAAAGAAATCGAAGTAAGTTGTCAGCTGCAAACCTGCCAAAGGCTCAGCTTGCAGGTGGAGGAGTACGCCGCTCTCGTTCTGCGCATTGCTGTTCTCGCTTAGGGAACTGCTGTAGAACGAATGGTATTGATAGGCATAGAAGCGTTGGACGGCAGAGATAGTGTAGTTCCTGCTGATGCTCCACGACGCGCGGTTGATGGTTGCCCAGCCGCCTGTCGTGCTGTAAGCCGTCTCGCCGGCAAGGGAGAGGCGGTAGCGTGTGTAGCCATAGTTCACGCCCGCCGTGCCAAAGACTTCTCCCTTCGGATAAATAGCCCTGTACTGCTGCGAGCCTGGTTTAAGCGCCCTGCTGAACTTCTGCCAATAGCCTGTCGCACCAAGATGGAAGCCTTTGTTGTACCACTCCACATTGCCGCCGACCATCGCACTGCCGACGTTCCTCCTCCGTTCCCATTCCGACTCTGTCCGGTGATAACCGCTGGTGAGCAATGTTTGCACGTCTCCTTTTTCTGTCAGCGTGGCATCTCTCTTTCGGTAAGAGCCAAAGGCACTCAGGCGGATGTGTTTTCCGGGAGCGAGCGTCACGGCAGCTCCGCGCAGGAAGTTCACCTCGTCCATGCCCGTCATGGGGCGTAAGCCACCTTGCGTTTTGAGTGGCGGCGTGCTCTTGCTGCTCCAAGTGCTTCCGCCCAGCACCAAGCCCTCGCCAAACCCGATGCGATAGTCGCCGACTACTGCCTTGTCGAGGATGCCCACGTCGTGCAGCATGGCGTATGCTCCGTAGCGGTCGTAGAAGCGTTCGCCTGCATCCTTCTCTATGCGAAGCCCTGCCTGGAAATGCTTACTGTTGCCTGTCGAATAGCGGATGCGATGGTAGAGTGCGTCGCCACGATAGCCGCCCGCCTTTCTTTGCTGGCCAGCCCTATAATATAAAGGTATGTCGAGGCGCGTCGAGACGTCGTGGCGGAGATGACTGAACAGCCGTTTGTCTGTCTCTTTCTGTTCCGGCTCGGCATACGTGAAGAGGGAAAGCCACCTGCGCGCCACGTCGTCGATGAGCGGCACCAGTCGCAACTCGGCCAACGTCTGCATCTGTCCGTGCAGATAAATGTAGGCGTGAATCTGCTCAATCTGTGCCTCAGAAAGGAACGGCAACTGCAGAAAGTCCTCCACAGTTGCCGTGTTTATGTTCAAGGGATGTTCCGAAAGTTCCTTCAACTCCTGCAGATGCAGCTGGAGGTCCTCTTCTTCTGCCCGCTCCACATCGCTCGTGTACTCCTCCACGAAGTCGTCCCAAGACTCAAGTCCCCTCCTGTCCTCCCCCTTGGGGAAGGTATTCTGAGCCTGAGCCACACAGAGCGGAACAAGAAGCAACAGGAGAATAAACAGACGCATACCTTATTATAACGTGAGTTCGACCAATTTCAATTTTCTGAAAGTTTGGTGATTAGCAAAAATCGTTGTACCTTTATAGTGCTCAAACATAAAGTAGTACAAACAATAATCGCTATGTTCACCGAAGACAAAGTTACGGAAATTTTCTTTATGGCAGATGAATTCTGTAAGTTTTTTGACTGTATGACTAAAAAATATACCATAGAAGCCCCTTCCAAGCGCAAATATCACCGCGATGGTACGCTTTTGAAGGTGGAAGTCATGCTTGTCATAATTCTTTTTCACGATTCTGGCTACAGCTGCCTGAAACACTTCTATACGGAACATGTCTGCAAACACCTCCGCCACCTCTTTCCGCATGTTGTCTCTTACAACCGCTTTGTGGAACTGGAACACACCATAGCGATTGGCTAAAGGTATTTTCCAACCCTTAACCTCTCACCTCTCACCCCTAATTTCAAGGCAAAATTAGATATTTTTTTGGAAAACACTTTCATGTTTGCAAAAAAAAGTGTTACTTTGTGGCAAAAATAATGTATATATATAATATGAAGCGTATCGTTTTGCCTGTTTTGGCATTGTTTATGATATTTCAGAGTGCTTTGGGAAGTGACTTGACGGGCTTCCGTGTATGTCGCATGACGGAACCCGTCGGCATCACCCGTACGGCGCAGTTCTCCTGGCAGACCGTCAGCAGCAAGCCCAACGTCATGCAGATGGCCTACCACATCCGTGTGGCAGCGTCGAAGGACGACCTCAAGACAGGGAGCAACCTCCTTTGGGACAGCGGGCGAACCACTTCCGACGAGAGCATAAACGTCCCCTACCAGGGACGAAAGCTGCCCTACCAGAGCCAAGTGTTCTGGCAAGTGGAGGTTTGGCTCAATACGGGAGAGCACCTCGAAAGTCCTGTGCAAAGTTTTTTGACAGGCCTCAAGCAGTTCCAGGCCGATGCACAATGGATAGGAGAAGCCTCCCCCAACCCCTCCAAAGGAGGGGGGAACGGCGAGGCAAGTGGACAGTTCACCCCTCCTTTGGAGGGGACGGGGGAGGCTTTTGATTTGCCGGCACGCTACCTTCGCCGCACCTTTTCTATAAATAATAAGGTGCGCCGTGCCACACTCTACATTAGCAGCATGGGCTTTGGGCAGACCTTCATCAACGGCAAGCCGGTCGGCAAGGATGTCTTCGGCACACTGCAAACCGACTACACAAAGACCGTCTATTACAACACCTACGATGTCACGTCCCTCGTCCGCAAGGGCAACAATGCCATAGGCACGGTGCTGGGCAACGGCTATGTGCTGGGTTTCAATAAGAGCTGTACGTCGTATGGCCTGCCGCGCCTCAAGGCACAGCTCGTCATCGAGACAAAAAGCGACACAATTGTCGTTGTTACCAACACCGATTGGAAGGTCACGACGGAAGGTCCCATACGGCGCAACCACCTCTATAACGGCGAGCGCTACGAGGCGGCACGCGAGATGAAGGGCTGGACGACGGCTTCCTTCGACGACTCCGGCTGGAAGCGAGCCGAAAGCCTGCAGGCTCCGACGGGCATCGAACAGCCCCAGCCATGCCCGGGAATGCAGGTGCAGAAGAAGCTGAAGGCAAAGAGCATCCGCCGCACAGCAGACGGCCGCTTCATCATCGACATGGGGCAGAACATGGTGGGGCAGTTGCGTGTATGTCTCACAGGCAAGAAGGACGTCCCCGTCGTTATCCGTCATGCCGAGATACTCGAGCCGAACAATCCCGACCAGCTCTATGTGGCAAACCTCCGCTCTGCGAAGTGTACCGACACATACGTCCCCTCTGCCGACGGTACGTTCACCTATCAGCCGCAACTTACCTACCAAGGCTTCAGATACGTCGAGATAACAGGCGTAGCGAAGGAGCCAAAACTGAAGGACATCACGGGATGCGTCATCTATGACAGCATGGCTGACCAGGGAACCTTCTGGTGCGACAACGAACTCCTCAACAAGCTCCACGAGAATGCCTACTGGGGCATCATCGGCAACTACCACGGTATGCCCACCGACTGCCCGCAACGCGACGAGAGGATGGGCTGGCTGGGCGACCACGCGATGGGTTGCTTTGGCGAGAACTTGCTGCTCGACAACGGCCAACTCTATTATAAATGGCTGCAAGATGTCTGGGACACGCAGGACGACGACGGCCTCATCGCCGATGTCGCACCGGGATTCTGGGTCGTCCGCAACAAGGACATTGCCTGGGGAGCGCTGTCCGTCTATGCCACCTATATGCTCTATCGCCGCTATAACGATGTCAATGCCGTGCAGAAATACTATCCCTTCCTGCAAAACTACATGAACTATATCGACAGGAACCTCAAGGATGGCATCGTCACGACCAATGCCTACGGCGACTGGTGCGTGCCGCCCGAGCGTCCGGACCTCATCCATACACAGGACGAGGCACGACGGACGGACGGCTCCCTCATTTCCTCTGCCATGTACTACAGTATGCTCACCATGATGGGACAACTGGCCATGCAGCTTGGTATCGAGGCCGACATGATGACTTTCGACAAGCGGCAGCAGAACCTGAAGGAGGCTTACAACCGTCGCTTCTATCATCCCGAGACGGCAAGCTATGCGAACAACGCCGTCACCGCCAACCTTCTTTCCCTTGAGTTCGGCCTCGTACCCGATGGCGACGAAGAGCGCGTCATGCAGAACATCACCGATGTGACAAGGGACACCTACAACGACCACGTCAGCTGTGGCGTGCTCGGTATGCAGCACCTCTTGACGTGCCTCACGCATCGCGGCCATCTCGACCAAGCCATGCGCATTATCCTGCAGAAGGACTACCCAAGCTTCGGCTATATGATAGAGCATGATGCCACGACAATATGGGAGCTTTGGAACGGCGACACTGCCGACCCGGCAATGAACAGCGGCAACCATGTCATGCTCCTCGGAGATGTCCTTGTATGGATGTACGGTAACTTGGCAGGCATACGCCAGTCTTCCAGAAGCCGTGCCTATAAGGAACTGGACATGTACCTCAGTATGCCGGAGGAGTTGAACCACGTCCGTGCCACGCACGTCACGCCCTACGGCACGGTGAGCAGCGAGTGGCAACGCACCGAGGAGGGCATCGTCTGGGAAGTCGATATTCCTGCCAATGCGTCTGCCCGCATACATATCCCCAGCGGCTACACCATCCAGGGGATGCACAGCCTGCGCTGGGCAAGCGCCGAGGTGGAAGGAGACGACCTCTGCCTTCTCGTCGGCTCGGGTAACTACACTATCAATGCCCACAAGACATTCACGGAAACACAACCCACCATCTTCCGTCGTATGACGGACACCATAAGGAACATACCGGAATTCCTCAAAAACCTATAACTTCACAACCATGATACAGAACGATTTGCAACGCCTCCGCTGGATGATTCTCGATGAGGCACTTCGCGACCCCGTAATGGAATACTTCATGGGAGAGCGCACCAAGACCAATGAGACAGGCAACACACGGAGCCTTATCCACTATGTGAACACACGCCTCAAGGCCGTCAACCGCGATTTCAGCTGCAGCAAGCGTATGTTGCAGAACGACGTGGCTTACTTCGTAAAGAAGGGCGCACGCCTCGAACCGCGTTTCCGTCGCGGACACAAGCGCATCCTGCGTTACATTAACCTTGAATGGAAGAACCCGCTCCTCAAGGCAGCCTCGTTCCTCAAGTACGACGGCGAACCGGCAGCACCGGCCTTGCCCGACGGTCCCATAATGCCTGTCACCCTGCGCATCAGCAAGGATGAGGAAACCGTCCGCCTTCGTCTCGGCAATCCCGATATCCTCGGGCGTAACACGGACAGCAAGACGGGAAGTGTTACCATTCAAGTGGAGCTGCCCATGAGCGTGGCTTTGCAGAACACCATCCTCGGCTTGGGAACGGATGTCGAAGTCCTTGCGCCCGAAACTCTTCGCGACGACCTTCGTCAGACCATTGCCGCATTGCAGAAACTCTACAAGAAGGAAACGTCCTCGGGCAAGAAACCCATGCAGGGCGACCTCTTCGAAGGACTGTTTTAAGAAAATAAGAATCCGATTATTCTGAATACTCTGAATACTCCGAATACTCTGAAAACTCTGAAATAAAACTCACAATATGAAAAGATTCAGCAAGCTGCTTATGGCAGCGACCCTGCTGTTCGGCTTGGGCAGCAGCGTGAAGGCGGCGGATGTTCCCCGCAGCGAGTACCCACGTCCCCAGTTCGAGCGAGAGAGATGGGTGAACCTCAACGGCACTTGGAGCTATACTTTCGACTTCGGACAGACAGGAGCCGAGAGAGACTACCGCAACAGCAAAGGCTTCGACGGCAAGATAACCGTCCCCTTCTGCCCTGAGAGCAGCCTCTCCGGCGTGAAGTACACCGACTTCATCCCTTGCATCTGGTACCAGCGCAGAATTGCCATACCCGAGACTTGGGACGGAAAGATGATCCTGCTCAACTTTGGAGCCGTCGATTACGACGCAACCATCTTCATCGACGGAAAGAAGGTCGGTCGTCACTGCGGCGCTGGCTCTTCCTTCTCCATCGACATCACGAAGTTCGTAAAAGCAGGCAGCAGCGCCAACCTCGTCATTCAGGTGAAGGACAATCTCCGTGGCGGCAAGCAGCCAGGCGGCAAGCAGAGCACCGGCTATTATAGTGCAGGATGCAACTACACCCGCGTCACAGGTATCTGGCAAACGGTTTGGATGGAAGCAGTCTGCCCGGAGGCTTTGAAACGTGTCTTCGCCACGCCTGACATCGACCAGCAGCAACTCGTCATCCGTCCTGAGTTCTACGAGGAGGGCAATGGCAATATGCTGACTGTCCAGGTGTTCGACGGCAAGAAACTCGTGTCGAGCAAACAAGCTCCAGCCACAAACAACACGGTCATCGTGCTGCCCATCAAGAACCCCAAGCTTTGGTGGCCCGAGGAACCCAATCTTTATGATGTAGTTTACACGGTGCGCGATGCAAAGGGCAATGTGCTGGACAAAGTGACGTCATACGCCGGTATGCGCAAGATACACTTGGCCGGCGGCTACTTCTACCTTAATAACAAGCCCTACTTCCAGCGTCTTGTGCTCGACCAGGGCTTCTATCCCGACGGCATCTGGACGGCTCCCAGCGACGAGGCGCTCAAGCACGACATCGAGATGAGCAAGGCTGTGGGCTTCAACGGCGCACGTCTCCATCAGAAAGTCTTCGAGGAGCGTTACTTCTACTGGGCTGACAAGCTCGGTTACATCTGCTGGGGCGAGCAGGCAAGCTGGGGCTTGGACGTCAACAACGAAGAGGCTGTCCGCAACTTCCTCACGGAGTGGGCGGACGAAGTGGTGCGCGACCGCAACCATCCCTGCATCGTCACATGGACACCCCTCAATGAGACTTGGGGCGCACGCGACGGTGTATATGTCCGTTTCGTCAACGACCTCTACGAGATGACCAAGGCCATCGACCCCACACGTCCCGTCAACGATGCCAGCGGCGACGCCCACGTCAAGACAGACATCTGGAGTGTCCACGACTACAGCCGTGAATATGAGCGTCTAACTGCCAACCACGACATCAAGCCGGGCGTGGAGCCTTACCGCAACATGGGCGGCAAGGACTTCCTCGCGAACTACAACGGGCAGCCTTACATGCTGGACGAGTTCGGCGGGCTGGGTTGGATTCCGAAGGAAGAGCGCGCCAACTCCTGGGGTTACGGCGCACAGATAGAGACCGAGG
>Ga0247610_10006390_pt1 | contig 12256 bp, 8 predicted proteins | sample 174DNAGHGhighgp2_FD_193483 | JGI IMG/M metagenome (GOLD analysis project Ga0247610, IMG submission 193483) | Sheep rumen microbial communities from Palmerston North, Manawatu-Wanganui, New Zealand - 1742 DNA GHGhigh gp2 | ecosystem: Host-associated > Mammals > Digestive system > Stomach > Rumen ...
TTAATCATTACAAAGGACGGTTTCCATTTAACCGGTACGCCGGTTTCCTTTACTCCGGTTTCATGGGGTAATTTGCTCCGGAATACTCACTCATTTGATTCTTTGATGATTTTACAGTCGCCTATGTGGTCGCCTTTCCGATTTGCAGTCGCCTTTACAGTCGCCCAGCCCTCTTTTATTTATCGCCATTTTCAGGATTTATCGCCACTTTTATCGCCATTTTTCAAATTTATCGCCGTTTTATCACCGAATTATCGCCGATTTTTGATTTTATCGCCACTTTATCGCCGACATTAAATTTCTGTTGGCGATAAATATACTCTCTGAGTAATTCGCCTTGTATCCCAAAGTGCGATTCTCGCCATTTAGAATTTCTTGCTATAAAGACATTCACTTTTTTGCGCAATAAGTCCTGTTGTTGCCCTATTTTCTGTTATTTATTAGGAAGGGGAAACCTTCCCCCTCACTCGCACTGAGTCGCTCGCAACCCTTTCTAGCGGGGACACCCCGCAACACTCCAATTTCAAATTCATTCCCCATAAAACTTCATCAATCTCTTTTCAATTTCTTTATAACATTTATCTGATATTGGACTAGGCGGATTCTGTTTTAACTCATCTATTTTACGAGACAATTCATTAATTTTCCAAACATTAATAACACATTCTTTGTCATAGCTAGCCACATCGGAATTTGCCCATATCAAAATGGGAGTCACATACGCACGACATGCATTTTCACTAAAAATCGGTTCCAAAAAACATTTCAAATCTCTAGCATTTCCACGCACTTGTTTGATTGGATTCCTTTTGTCCTTTTCTTGAACATACTTGTTACCGATTTTCCTTTTGAATTCTTCACCACGCAATTCAAAAACATTGTTTCCACTCGGATTCTTTATTTCTATCGCAAAAACACCCCACGGAGACAACAGAATTTCATCAACATCTTGTGTTTTACCATTAATATGATAATTCCTAAAAAGATGACAAGAACCATCAAGAACTCTTCTTAAGGCTTCTGCAACATCATCTTCACCTATTTGGCCCGCCTTATGCTTTTTTATATCAAGTTCAAGATTATCTATACGGCGAAAAACGGTTCTATTTAAGACTTTAACACTGACAATGCTTCCAAAAGCAATTCCCAAGATGACAATTAACCAACTGAACCAATTTAAACTTATTAAGCCACTTATAAGATTTTTTGCAATTATTTGATAGGTAAGATAAACAGCGTCACCCAAAACCAACATAAACCAGAAAGCCCAAACCATTCCCCTTAAAAATCCATATTTGTAAGTTGCCGTTTCTCCCTCTTTACTCATGAAGCTACTTCGCTTTTGCTCTACATGCAAAGGACCGTTTCCAGAAATTATCTTTTTACTTTCGATGTTGAGAATATTAGTCAAAACAATTGCACTAGCTTGATAAACTTGATCGTTCCAGTGTTGATACAGAGCATAGCCTAAATCTTGCTGATTAATTTCGTAATTATCCAACAACTGACCTATCGTCCATCCAGGCTTTTGCGTTCTTCTGTCATAAGGCCAAATGACAGCACGGGCTTCATCCAAATTTCTCGGCATCTTACCAGCTGCGATATACGCTTTTATCTGATTTTCGCGTTCTATTTTTAGAACTGAGCATGCCGCCTTGATAGTTTGGTTTTCGCATTCCATGCCCTTAGCAAGCATAGAAAGAGTCATCGAACCATCATCTAGCATTTCACCGATAGTTCGATTTCCATCAATCCATTTTACCTGACGGGCTTGTTGAGATTGCATGAAATAACCTGATGACATACTTTTTCTCTTTTTTAAAGATTTTTCCACTCTTTGTATTTGTCAATTGCAAAAGCCAAAAATCTCATATTTGGATGATTCTTAACATTATACAATAGCTGACCTAATTCATTTTTCATTATTTCGTCTTCTAAATTAGGTGTTGACTTTAGAAATCCTTCAAAATCCATTTTTTCCTCATCATTTTCAAAAACAAGGAATGGATTGTGCGCTAGCTGCCTTAGATATTCAGTAGAATCCTTATTAATCAATTTTTGAAATTTGTATCGAACTGAATCTTTTTTGAAATAGTAGTAGAAATAGTAATTTTTCTTCAACGAAAACGCGGCTATTTCTGGTATTGCGATTGAAATACGAAATTCATCAACAAATCCATACGACATTTTAAACAATGTCGTAGTGTGATATTTAAACTCAGCCTCGCCAAAGAAAGATTTTTCGTTGCAGAAAAAGTTTGAATAGCATTCCCAACCTTCTCTTGTTTCTCCAAATATGATTTGGTATTCAGGAGAAGGTTCATAATAAGCCGCATCCTCATTTCCGACATCAACATGCCAATTATCCACGTCGTCAAGTATTTTTTCAAATTTCTCTTTTGGCGGCAAATCTAGATTGAAGCGTTGACGCCACATCCTTTCAACAACAGAAAAGTCTGCAGATTTGTCTTTTGGCGTATTTGAATCTACGGTTCGAGTATAAATATGGTAAGGAAGAAGCTTGTCGTATGGTTTTGTTAAATAAAAAGGTTTTAATGAACTTTCATAAATGACTAATACATCAATTTCTTTTTCATCAAGAGTTATCATTCGCAACTCGATTTCTGGGCGGGCGTCTGCGAATTGTAAATTTCTAAGAAGGTCTATATAATCTGCTTGTTTTTTTCTGTCCCCGCTCAATCCTACTATATTGCAACCAGAATTAGGATCAGAAACACCCATTATAATATACTTGTCGTGATTGCACATTGAATTCGCCATGCACAATACATCATAGACAAAATCGCCATTGTTTTCATAGGCAATCTCTTTAAAGTCCCAAAAAGAGCCTTCTCTACGGGACTGTATTAACCGATATATTATCTCTTGAAATGTCATGATTGTAACTATAGCAGACTAAATTTTGTTAATGGTAGATAAAACGACTATTCATCCAACTTAGCAAGATGCAGAAATATCATTCTTCAAATTCAAACAATGGATCGTTCTCATTTTCCATTTGCATTTTTGGGGGGAATAAATCTCTTAATTCCTTTTGGTTGAATCTGCTTAATTGATTTGGCCAAATATTATGTATCATTCTATAATCGGTGAAAAAATGATTTTTTTCATTTTCCCATTTATATCCTTTCCCAGAAAACCAATTGTAAAACAAAAGAATCTGTTCAGAACTAGACAATTGAGCCCTTAGCATTCTAAGATAATTTCGTTTTATATGATATGCTTCTTTCTTAGTCATATATAAAGAATCATCGACATTAACAATATATTTAACAAGTAAAAATAATTGTCTATAATAATGATTCATTTGAGAAGAGTGCCCTTTTAACCAAACATAGCCAAGCAGTGGTTTGTAAATATCAACAGATTCCTTATCATCATCAGCAATCATTAACTCGCTAGAAGAGCATTTAGATGCTTTTTCTGAGATTTTCTCATATTGATATTCGTATAAGCCTTCATTATAATATTTATCTTTCCATGTAATAGCTTCCTTTCCGTAATAAAAAATATTATACACTCTTTGCAACCAAATCTTTCTATTGGGGTGCACAAAGTTCTCCCCTCTTTCTTCTTGGTATTTTTTTGAATAATACTCTAATAATTTGTCAATAACTTCAAATTCCTTTGCGCATATTTCAATAGCTTGGTGTCCTTTTTCTTTTATTTTTTCATATCTTGGAATTTCTTTAGGATTATTACTTTTATTATGATATATCGAGATTGTATCAAGCCATGATTCAAAAGGTCGCCCCGTACTTGTTAATTCCCATTTTTGAAATTCAATATTTTCAACATTGTCTTTATGTATTCTCAACATTTCAAAGAATTGTCGCTCTACTTGCATTTTTTCATTGTTGCAAAGCATTTCCTGATTGGCTCGATATTGGGTCCAAAAAGCAGCAAAGGTTGCGAATACAGCTGCTATAGCAATAAAAGGACTCATTATGCTGAAAATCATGCCTAATTCATCAGCATACTCAGGAAAAGTGACTATTACCTCGTTAAAGAGAATTTTATTTGTGAACAAAAGAGGCGATAGCAGTGAAAATAAGACTATTGCTATTAGTAAAAATAATATGAGAAAGGGTTTCTTTTTATATTTTTTCATATTTAGCACATTATTAAAAGGTCTTTGCATAAGATTGAATTCCTTATCAAAAAGAGCCCGCTGCTCTTTTTGATATATTCGCAAATCCTATGTAGACGGTAAAATACCCATTTTGATTTTCAAATCTTTTACAAACGTTTGATAAATCTCTTTTGGTTGCAATTCACAATAAGCAGAAATAAAATCTTTTCCATTCCGATGCATATCTTTAAAAACATTAATAAAGAAATCATGATAATCTTCACCACAATGTTTACTTATAGAAAGCATCAGTTTTGAATCATCGAGTCCCATACTTGCCGATATTTTTTTTCTATTATCAGCATTTTGAATATATTGTCTGAATTCTTCTTCAAAAGGAACTATTCCTGGAAGAAAAACAGTATTTTTAAGGTCCTTAAATGTGGGATTGTCGCGAACATCACCATCGAAAACTCCTAAAAACACAAAAGGATTATGTACAATATTTTCAGCTGACGATAAAACATGTGTTATAGATGTATCACCACCATTTGCAATAGAAACTATATAAGATGATAGTAAATATGGCGCATTTTTTTCCAAAATCCAAAGCAAATAATCTTGTGCTGTTTTATCTTCTACCAAAAGAATTCCTTCATACAATGAATCTATATCTAAATGTTCCGTTACATCCGTCATATTTTGAGGTTGAACTATTGAAATATTTGGTCCATTTTTAGCAACAATCTTTATATTTTCAATCGGGAGCCGTTCCAAAACAAATGGGGAATGAGTTGTAATCATCAAATTGAATCTTTTTTCACAAACACAAACAGACAAATAATCCATTAATTTTTTTTGTGAGAATATGCTAATACCTATTTCCGGCTCGTCAAGGATAATAGTACTATTTTTCCCTCCTCTCATAAGAATCCAAAAGAGATACAGAATATAATACTCGCCTTTCCCCATTTTTTCTGAGCCATAGCCGAAAGCAGATTCTGTCACATCAAAATAAGGGTAAACTTGATCATCATTAAATTCCATTTCAACACATGATATCTTTGTGTAATTTTTCCCCATAATGGAATTAACTTCCTGAATATCTTTTTCTTCAAAAGACTGGCTTTCGTTTTGTTCAAGCCATTCTTTTAAATTTCCCGTCTCAATAAATTTATTATGAATGCCATTTACAGTTTCAAAATCAATAGAAAAAAACAAATCATCACAAGTTATTTTTTGAGGCAGTGTGTTCAGATTGGAATCTACATTTAAAGTATTTCCATCAGAAACAAAACTTGCTTTTACCAGGACATCTCCCACTTTATTTTTTTCATATTCATTTAGTTCAAACCCCATTATTTTTTTTATCACAGACAAAATTGTTGATTTTCCAACGCCATTTAGACCACAGAAAGCGACAATTCCATTTTCTGGTATGTTAAGGGGATCGGTAACACCTCTAAATGTATTAAAATCAATAAATTTAAATGCCTTATTTGATTTTTTTGTTTTCAGTTTATTCCAATATTGATTAACCTGGCAGGATCTCATTTTTAAAATTCCTCTCCCCAATGATATTTACGCTCAAATTCATTTAAAGTAATTGATAAATTATTTTGATCTTTTTCAGAAAAGACAAATTCAATTAGTTTTTCGTCATCGTCGTCAAGAAGCATTTTGCTAAACAGGTATAAAATCAAATCTCTTTCAACAATTGCTGAACCGTCTGTACTTCCCATACTTGCTCTTTGATTATATATGTTGAGCAAAACTTCAAAAAATGAATACTTAGTTTTTAAATTGTTAAATTTATCCATATATGAATACAATTCATCTTTATATCCTATTCCCTTTACATAGGACCTTGAAAATTCAAACAATGAAATTATTTCTGCCAATTGTTTTTCATCACACGATTCATTGTTTTTTATAAACAACATCCAACTAAAAATAGAAGCTTTGCTAAATTTCACATTATAATCCGAAATCAACTTTACACTACTTATTAATTTCTTCAATATATTATCAACGATTTTTATTGTAGCTTCTGAAAAAGGCTTTCCAGTACGATACTGATCCGACATTTGTGTAGATGTTATCTTTCTAGAAATATTATGATTTTCAATAGCATAACATAATTTAGAGATTGTTTCGTCATATGACATTCTTGAATTTGAAAACCCAATAGAGCCCTTATCTGCTCCCATTGCTTCAAAATTTTTTGACAATTCTTTTACTTGGTCTCGTGGTTTTCCAATAAAGGCATTGCGTTGTTCCGCTGAAGTTAATGAGGTTGGCTGGTTTAAACGGTAAAATAATTCAGCAGGTTCTTCAGGTTTATATTCTGTCAACCTAATAATATTAATGGCATATGCGTATATTTTTCTTTGCCAATAGGCGTCCAATTGGGAAAACGTCTTTCCATCTAATTTTTCGATTTCCTCTAATTTAGGTGCTATAGAACCATCAATGGTGAATGCGTCATCTAAAAAATCCCTAATTGAGACCAATCGTTGTTGTCCGTCAAGAACTTCATCAATTAAGTCTTTATTCTGTACAACGTGTATTGGGGGAATTTTCCATCCACGCAATATAGAATCAATTAATTTTTTCTTTTTATTTTCTTTCCAGACTTCTCCTCTTTGAAAGTCTGGTTGCAATTCAAGAATATCTTTTTTTATTCTTGAGTAAAGCGTTTCTAATTCAACTTCTGTTGCGGTACAGATCATTTTTGATTCTCCTAATTTTCAAAAGCGTCTTTGAGGAGGCCTTGCATGAGTTGTTTGGTGAGGGTTTCGCGGGAGGCGATTTGAGTTTCGAGTTGGGTTATGGTTTCTAGGTGTTTTTCTACACGGGCGACGATTTCGTTTTGTTCTGCTAATGACGGAAGTGGTAATACATTAGCGACAATCATAGGTATCGTTAATTGCTGTGTTGCAGAGCCATTGCTTTTGGCAAGAAAAAAAGGTAAAAAATATTTCAAATAAAACAAATTTAGTTCGTTTGCAAATGCTAGTACAATTAACCTGACAATAGGAGTAAAAGGATAATCTCTTATACTTGTATAGCCTATTGTGCCTCTCCCAGAAATGGTTAACGCTTTGTAATTTATTGTTGCTTTGTCTGTATATCCAAAAACACCATCGTTTAATTCTCCATTTGCAATAACTGGTATCTTATTCTTTTCATCTCTTTCTTTAGAAAAAACACTAGGTTTATCTCCACCAACACAAGTTTTTTCACATATGTCTCCTAACCTTACCCATTTCCAGCCGGTGGGGATTGCAAAGGGCTTTTCATCTTCGGTTATAGCGGGGAGAGGCTTCTGTTTCTTGCTTTTCTCTTGTTTTTCAAGCAGGATTTTTTCGATTAACACTTCGGCGTCGTAGTCGGGGTTGCCTTTTTTGACGGGGTGTTTTTCACGCCAATCTGCGGTGAGTTTGCCTTCTATTGCATCTTGCAGGATGCTCGCACGGAGTTGTTTTGCGTATTCAATTTGTTTTTCTGATTCGACGCGAAGTTGTCGGCTTTTCTCTTGCAATGAGATAAACATTGCGGAGAGTTCTCGTTGTCTTTCTATTGGTGGCAACGGAATTTCTACTGTAGCAATATCCTTCATAGAAAGAGAAACATTGGCAGCTCCTTTCATCAAAGGAACTAGAACTGTATCTTTATAGAACTGCAAATATTGATGCAAATAACGAGCATCCAATTCTTTTGGATCATTTGGAATAACGGCACACAAAATTGTGCCTAATGCAAATTTCCCGCTTTGATAATGGACATTATTCAAAGACTTTTTTCCATGCCCGCTAGAAGATACAAGTGGGATGCATACAGCTTCACAATCGAACTGATAATCCGAACAAGTTTTACGTTCAACAGCTGTTACGACCAAGGGATATTCACCAGGCTTCGCACTCGCAATTCCTGTCATACCTTTAACAATTTTGCATACATCACCAATCTTTACTTTTTTCCACCGACTCATATTAACCTACACTCACATCAAAACCAAAGTCTGTTCATTAAATTCTGATTTTAAATGAATTTTGAATTCAGGCTTATCATACATTTCTTCACAAATTTTATTATGGAATGATGCCAACCACAGATATTTCTTCAGAGTTTTCAACCTACTCGCTTCTTTTGTCGCATCATTTGATGACTGGCTAAATTCATTTATGTTCTTTTCTACAAAATCTTTATGCTTTCTTAGAATTACAGAAATTTCTTTAAGGCACTCTGGATTATATGTCGGTATGCGAAGGCGACATTCTTTATTTAGTTTTAGAAGTTCTTCAAAACTCTCTACGCTCTCTGATTGCGAGCCTTCTTTTGGAAATGGGACCCATGCGTCATAAACAATGATATAATTCAAAAATGACTTACCATCAGTATCTTTTATAAGCAAATCTTGGTAAAACGTCTCAACAAACTTATTCAAAAATTCATGTTGTATTTTAGGTTTCAAATCATTTAAAATACAATTATCAACAACAATCCTTGGATAAACAGCAGTGTTTTCAAGCTCAACGACATCAATCAACGCTTTTCCGGCCACTAAATCATTCGTCAGATATAAAGGACCTTTTGTTATTCCTCCACGGACAATTAAGTGAAAACCTTCAAAAAATACACGTTGTACAGTCGCCACTAAACGTAAAAAGGAAACTATATCAAGTTCTGATAATTGGTTCTCCGTATTCTTATAACAAATAAGAACATTGTCTGAAAAAATTTTGTATTCAAACTTAAGTTTTTCATCCGTTAATTCATAAAAAGCATTATTATGAATTAATACAATTTTTTTCATCATTTCAATTGATGATTCAATCCCCTCAACAAGCTTTTTAGATATATCTTCTGATTTTTTAAACTTTTCCTTATACCCTAAAACATCAAAGTAGGCAACATAATACTCAGAAAATTCCATCCAATCCCCACTACTTTACTTCAATTCTTTTTTCAGTTGATTCAACAGTTCTTCACTCGTCTTGAAGGATTCATGAAGCTTTTGCATCAATTCAGCGGTCGTGTAGGTCGCTTCTTCTTCGGGGACAGTGGGGTTCTTGATGTCGAGATTGTAGCCAGTCTCTTCGAGTGTCTTTATCGAGACTTTCCATGCCACGTCGGATTTCTTGCGTTTGTTCCACCATTTTTTCAGGGGCTCAAATTCCGATTTCTGGATAGGCTTTGTCTTGGAATAAGCCTTCATTCCTTCGGGCAACTTGTGCTCGTAATACCAGACTTCCTTGGTGCTTTCGCCCTTGGTAAAAAAGAGCAGGTTCGTCGCCACGCTAGCATAGGGCTGGAATACGGAATTCGGCAAACGCACAATAGTATGCACATTGCATTGGGTCAAAAATTCCTTGCGGATGCGTTCCTTGACACCATCACCAGTGAGCGAACCATCGGGCAACACGATTGCTGCTCGCCCACCATCCTTGAGGTAACGCATTATCAAAAGCAAGAACAGATCGGCAGATTCCGTAGTGCGGAAAGATGCGGGATAATTGGTTTCTACGCCATCACTGACCGATGCACCAAAAGGAGGATTTGCAAGAATTACATCTACACGATCCTTAGCACCGATACTTGAGTATTCGCGATTAAGGCTATCGGTATAAAGAATATTCGGGACTTCGATGTCGTGGAGAATCAAGTTCGTCACGCATAGCATAAACGGGAGCGGCTTGAATTCCTGCCCACGAATAGTCTCGTTCAAAGTCTTGAGATCTTTTACAGAATGCACATCTTGCTTGCGGATGTTTTCAATAGCACAAGTCAAGAAGCCGCCCGTTCCACAAGCAGGGTCGAGCACCTTTTCGCCGAGTCGCGGATTCACGATTTCGGCCATGATTTCGGTGATGGCTCGCGGAGTATAAAATTCACCGTAGTTGCCAGCACTCTGCAAATCGCGCAGCAATGTTTCGTAGATGTCACCAAACAAATGACGGTCTTCGGAAACATTGAAATCAATTTCATTCAACTTGTTCACTACTTGACGGATGATAGTTCCGTTTTTCATATAGTTGTTAATGCCGTCAAAAATATCACGAATCAGGATTGCGCGCTTGTTGCCGGTAGAAACATCAATCTTCTTTAAGCCAGGAATCAGTTGATTATCGACAAAACTCTGTAACGCATCGCCCGTAATGCCTTCGCTATCGGCAGCCCAGTTTCGCCAACGCAACTTTTCAGGAATGACCGATTTGTAGTCATCCTCCAAAAGTTCCATTTCGGCATCTTTGTCATCAATAATCTTGAGCGTTATCATCCAGCCAAGTTGTTCAATTCGCTGAGCGTCTCCAGAAACACCTTGGTCCTTGCGCATGATGTTCTGCAAAGTCTTGATAATGCCACCAATGTCAGCCATTAGGCTACTCCTCTATAAATCTCTGTTTCCAAGTCGCGTATTGCCTGTATGTAATCTTGCTTGCCACCGAACATCTTGATGATTTCGGCAGGGGTCCCAAATTTAGAAAGCGGATCCACTTTCAGGACTGCGGTTTCTTCGATATTGTCGATTCCTTCTTCGGCATACTTGTCTAACAGTGCTTCGAGCACTGCGCGAGCCTTGTCGCCGTACTTGGTAAAGCAATTACGCTTGCGAACATTCTCAGCACGTTCCTTGCGAGTAAGTGCAGGAGCATCGTATGCGATATGACAAACGAGGTCGAAAATATCCAAATCCTTTTTGATTTCTTCTTGCAAATTCTCAGCAATGATTCCCTGTTTTTCCAGTTCTTCGATAATTGCCTTTTTCTTTTCTGCAGCATTCCATTCTTGCAGGAATGTTTGCAAGTCACGATACTTGCTCAATATGCCTTGACGAGTGAATTCGCGGAGCGTCGTCGTAATCAACTTGCCCGACGGGTCAAGGTATTGCATGCGTTCGTTCAGGATAGACACCGAAACGCCCGCTACATAGACTTTCTCTCTTTTTTCTGCGATTTTATCATCAGTGGGATTGGGTGTCGGATAAGTCGGCTGTTCTGGGAAACTGACAGGTTCGCCTGTAACCGGGTCAATCAAGTCTTCAGGGGTGTCGTCCGTCGCTTGATTGTCCGTAGGAATCGGGTCGTTCGGCTTGACTTCCTTGATGCGGATGGCTTCGCCGTCGAATGCCGGGTCAGAGAACAAGTTCGTCACATTACGGAAATCCATAATCGTGAAGTAATACTTGTTATCGTCTTCATAGACTCTTGTCCCACGACCGATAATCTGTTTAAACTCGGTCATCGAACCGATGTTAGATTCTAGGACGATGAGTTTGCAAGTCTTTGTGTCTGCACCGGTGCTCAACAATTTCGATGTTACCGCAATAACGGGATAAGGCTTTTCGGGATCCTTGAAATTATCCAGTTCATGTTTGCCTTCCTTGTCATCGCTGGTAATCCTCATGATGTACCTATCAGACATTTGGGCCCATTCTGGCGGTGCTGCTTTCCAAAGTTCATCACGCATGCGGCTAGCATGTTCTTGATCGATGCAGAAGACAATGGTTTTTGCTGTCGGATCGTTTTGTGTCAGGAATTCTACAATTCTGCGAGCGACAATTGGAGTGCGGTCTTCCAGCACCAAATTGCGGTCAAAATCTTTCGTGTTATAAACACGATCTTCAACGATGTTTCCGTTTTTATCTCGCTTGCCTTTTTCGGGACGCCAACCTTCTAAATCAACATCAATGCCTACACGCAAAACTTTGTAGGGAGCAAGGAACCCATCATCAATTCCCTGCTTCAAAGAATATGTGTAAATCGGATCGCCGAAATATTCCGAAGACGAAATGTCTTTTGTTTCTTTGGGCGTGGCGGTCAAGCCAATGTGCGTTGCACTTTTGAAGTAGTCAAGAATTTTTCGCCATGCACTATTGTCAGCGGCACTTCCACGATGACATTCGTCAACAACGACCAAATCAAAAAAGTCTGGTGAAAACTCCTTATAAGCATCGGCATCTTCATCGTAATTGGTCAACCCTTGATACAAGGCCAAGTATATTTCATAAGCCTTATCAATTTTCTTATGGCGGACAATAGTCATCTTGTCCTTGAAATGCTTGAAATCGCCGCGCTTGGTTTGCGAAATCAAATTGTCGCGGTCTGCAAGAAAAAGGATTCTTGGAGTCTTGCCAAGTTCTTTATTCTTAGTCCAACC
>Ga0247610_10006391_pt1 | contig 12255 bp, 12 predicted proteins | sample 174DNAGHGhighgp2_FD_193483 | JGI IMG/M metagenome (GOLD analysis project Ga0247610, IMG submission 193483) | Sheep rumen microbial communities from Palmerston North, Manawatu-Wanganui, New Zealand - 1742 DNA GHGhigh gp2 | ecosystem: Host-associated > Mammals > Digestive system > Stomach > Rumen...
GTGGAACATATTATTTTGGAACAAGTGGGGATAATTATAAGCTTAGTGTATGTGCAAATATAACAACTGGAAATACAAAAGTATGTGATAAAACAAGTCAAAAAGGAACATTTAATATAGGCTTACCTAGATATGGAGAAATGTTTAGTACACAGCAAGCAGGTGGTTATTATAATTCGATTGATATGTGGTTAATGAATAGACGTAGTGCGACGTCAGTTAGGTATTCCTCTAACCTCGGTATTAATAATGACAGCAGTGCGACTTATACATATGGTGCTCGTCCAACAGTTCATTTAAAATCAACAGTTAAAATATTAAGCGGTTCAGGTACAGAAAATGATCCATATGTAGTTGGATTACAAAATTAAGAGAATTAGAAATAATTCTCTTTTTTCTTGTTAAATATGCTATTTAATGCTAAAATATTCACGTGATGTGAAATGAAATTAGAAATAAAAGATTTAAATGTTAAAGTTGCTGAAAAGGAAATATTAAATAAATTTAGTTTAACTATTAATCCTTCAGAAATACATGCCATTATGGGACCTAATGGAACTGGTAAAAGTACACTTTCTCGTGTTATAATGGGTGATGAAAATTATACTGTTACTAGTGGAGATATTTTAGTTGATGGTAAAAGTATTTTATCTTTAGCTACTGATGAGCGTGCTAAACTTGGAATATTCTTATGTTATCAATCACCAGTTAGTATTGAAGGTATTAGTAATAGTGAATTTATTCGAACAGCTATTAACTCTAATAATGATAAACCAGTTGGATTATATGAATTTATTAAGAATATAGAAGCTAATATCAATGATTTACATATGGATCAAAGTATGATTCATCGAAGTCTTAATAGTGGTTTTTCTGGTGGAGAAAGAAAGAAAAATGAAATACTTCAAATGAAAATGTTAAAACCAAAATTTATTATTTTTGATGAACTTGATTCTGGACTTGATGTTGATAGTTTAAAAATAGTTTGTGAAAATATTAATGATTATTTAAAAGAGTATCCAGATACAAGTGTATTGTTAATAACTCATTATACACGAATATTAGAATTTATTAAACCAGGCTTTGTTCATATGATGAAAGATGGTATGATTATTCAAAGTGGGGACTATAGTTTAGCTAAAAAAATAGAAAAATATGGTTATAATGAGACATTTGATTTAGGTGACGTAAATGAAGTGGAATAAAATAAAAGTAGATAATTATAGTATTTCACTTATAGATCCATTATATTTAGAAATAGATAATGTTACTAAATTAGATATTGAAGTAAAAGAAGGTATATCTAGTAAATTAGTTATTATTGGTAATAATAATTATGATATTAATATTAAATTAGATAATAATTCTAGTTTAATAGTTAATAGTTTAAATAAAAATAATTCTGTTAATATTAATGTTTCTTTAAAAGAAAAAGCTAATATTACTTATAATCATAGTGTATTAGCTGAAAGTGATTCAATAAATAACTTTAATATAAATCATTTATCTAATTCGTCTATTAGTAATATAAATAATAATGGAATTAACAAAGAAGATAATAAACTATTTTTTAGTATTAATGGTATTATACCAAAAAATTTAAAAGATATAGTTTGTAATCAAACTAGTAAAATAATTAATTTTAAAAATGGTAATTCTAAGATAATACCTAACTTAATTATTGATAGTAATGATATAATAGCTAATCATTCAGCTTATATAGGTGAGATTAGTGAAGAAGAATTATTTTATATGAAAAGTCGTGGTATTAATAAAGAAGAAATAGAAAAATTAATATATAAAGCTACTTTACTTAGTAAAATGGATTTAAATAAAGAGAAAGAAAAATTTAATAAAAGAATAAATGAATGGTGGTGATAAAATGAATCGAGAAGATTTTCCCATGTTAAAAAAAGATTATATTTATTTTGATAATGGAGCTACTACTTATAAACCAAAATGTGTTATTGATGAAATTAGTAATTATTATGAGAATTATTCTGTTAATGCTCACCGTGGTGATTATGATTTATCTAGATGCGTTGATGAATTATATGAAGATACTCGTGATTTAGTAAAAGATTTCATAAATGCTAAAAAACGTGAAGAAATTATTTTTACTAAAGGAACTACGGAAAGTATGAATATGATTGTCTTTGGTTTTATGAAAAATTATTTACATAAAGGTGATGAAGTATTAATTACTAAAACCGAGCATGCTAGTAATGTACTTCCTTGGTTTACTTTAGAAAAAGAACTTGGTATTATAGTTAATTATATTCCACTAGATAATTTAGAAGTTACTCTTCGTGATGTTAAAAAAGTGGTTAACTCTAATACAAAAGTAATATCTCTAGCATGGATAACTAATACAATTGGTGATATAAGACCAATTAAAGAAATAACTGAATTTGCTCATGAAAATAATATTTTAATGGTTGTTGATGGAGCTCAAGCAGTTGGTCATATGAAAACAGATGTACAAGATTTAGATATTGATTTCTTAGCATTTTCTGCTCATAAAATGTTAGGACCAACAGGAGTTGGTGTATTATATGGAAAATATCATTATTTAAATAATATGTTACCAATTAATTATGGTGGTGGTATGAATAGTATCTTTGAAAGTGATAAAACATTAGAATATAAAGAATTACCACTTCGTTTAGAAGCTGGTACAATGAATATTAGTGGTGTTTTAGGATTTCGTCAAGCTATTATATATTTAAATAAAATTGGTATGGATAAAATAGAAAACTATGAACATGAATTAAAAAAATATTTAGTTAATGAATTAAGTAAAATAGATAATGTTACTGTATATAATTCACATACTACAAGTGGTATTGTGCTATTTAATATAAATAATATTTTTGCTGAAGATACAAGCCAATTTTTAAATCATTATCATATTTGTGTTAGAGCAGGTAATCATTGTGCTAAAATGGTTAAAGATGAAATTGGAATAAAAAATACTTGTCGAATAAGTCTGTATTTTTATAATAATAAAGAAGAAATAGATAAATTTATTCAAGTTATGAAAGGAAATAAAGATATATTTAAGGTTATAATATAATGGATAGTAATTTAAGAAGAGAAATAATTATTGAAAATTATCAAAATCCGGTTAATCGAAAAAAGATAGATGATGATAGTTTTATTGTAGCTAGTACTATTAGTGATTCTTGTATTGATAATATAACTCTTTATGTTAAATTTAAAGATAATATTATTATGGATATTTATTTTGATGGTGAAGCTTGTGCAATAACTACTAGTGCAACCAGTATTATGATAAAAAAACTAGTTGGTAATAGTATTGAATATGCACTTGAATTAATGAATAATTATTATAATATGATTGATGAAAAAGAATATGATCAAGATATACTAGGAGAACTTAATGCCTATAGTGAAATATATATGCAACCTAATCGTAAAAAGTGTGCAATATTTCCTTTTGAGACATTAAAAAAAGTATTAGAAAAATACAAAAATATGAAATAATAGAGTTTTATAAGAACTCTTTTTTCTTTTAATAAAATATGTTATACTATTACGTGAAATGAGGGGATTATATGAATTTGCCTAATTTAAATGAAGCTAGACGTCGTAGTAATAAGAGTGTTAATAGAATTGATTATAAATTAAATAATTTATATAAACAAATTGGATTAAATAAAACATATTATGTTAAAACATATGGTTGTCAAATGAATGAACATGATAGTGAGTTTATTGAAGGATTACTTGAAAGTATTGGTTTTACTAAAAATAATGAAATGGAAAAAGCTGATTTAGTAATTCTTAATACATGTTCTATACGAGAAAATGCTCATAATAAAGCTTTTGGTATGTTAGGTCGTCTTAAACATTTAAAAGAAGAAAAACCAAACTTAATTATAGGTGTATGTGGATGTATGGCACAAGAAGAAGTAGTAGTTAATGAAATATTATCAAAGTATCGCCATGTTAATTTTGTTTTTGGTACGCATAATCTATTTGATTTACCTAAATTAATATATGATAATATGGATAATTCTAAATTAAAAATAGATGTTTTAAGTGTTGAAGGTGATGTCGTTGAAGGGTTACCAGTAAAGAGAGTTAATTCTTTTAAAGCTTATGTTAATATTATCTATGGATGTGATAAATTCTGTACGTATTGTATTGTTCCTTATACAAGAGGTAAACAGCGAAGTAGAAAAATAGAAGATATTTTAAAAGAAGTTAATGAATTAAAAGATAATGGTTGTTCTGAAGTAACTCTTCTTGGTCAAAATGTTAATGCTTATGGCAAAGATCTTGGATTAGGTTATGATCTAGCTGACCTTTTAGAAAAAGTAGCAGAAACAAATATTCCAAGAGTACGTTTTATAACTAGTCATCCATGGGATTTTACTGATCGTATGATTGAAGTAATTAGTAAATATCCTAATATTATGAAATATGTTCATTTACCAATTCAATCTGGTAGTAATCGAATCCTTAAATTAATGGGTAGACGATATACAAAGGAAGATTATAAAACATTATTTGATAAATTAAAAAAGATACCTGGGATAAGTATAACAACAGATATTATTGTTGGTTTTCCAGGGGAAACTGAGGAAGACTTTCTTGATACCTTAGAAATGGTAAATTATTGTCAATATGATGGAGCTTTTACATTTATTTATTCACCAAGAGTAGGTACACCAGCAGCTAAATTATATGAATCAGATCAAACATCATTAGAAGAAAAAGAACAAAGACTATATCGATTAAATGAACTTATTAATAATTATTCATTAGAAAGTAATAAAAGAATGTTAAATAATACTTATCCAGTACTTGTGGAAGGATTAAGCAATAAAGAAAATATGCTATTTGGATATACAGAAACTAATAAGTTAGTTAACTTTGCAGGTAAAAGCGATTTAATTGGTAAAATAGTTAAGGTTAAAATTCAAGAAGCAAAAAGTTTTTCCTTGGATGGTGAATTAGTTGAATAAAGAAGTATCTAAAAAAGTAGATGAAATAATTCAAGATATTGAAAGTAGTGATTTATATAAAAAATATTTATCTTTAAAAGAACAAATTAGTAATAATAGTAAATTAATGGAATTAATTAATAAAGTTCGTATTATGCAAAAAGATGTTTTACATAAAATAGAAGATAAAGAAAAATTAGAATCACTAGTAAATGAACTTAATAATCATCCACTTTATCGTGAATATAATAATACTATCTATGAAATAAATAATATTTATGGTATTATAGAAAGTAATTTAAATAATTATTTTGATAAAGTAATTAATTAGGAGGTTTTATGGACGAAAGAGAAATAGAATATATATTATGTAATAAAGAATTTATGGATTGGATTATTATCAAGTTAAAAGAGCATTTTTATGTTGATGATCATGATACTAAGCTTAGTGAAGATGACTATTATAAAGCTAAAAATATTAGTTATCTATATCACATAATTTCTCAATATGCTATAGCTAATGGTATTGATAGTGATAGATCAAATCAATTTAATATATACTATATAGATTATGAAGGTAATTTGTTTTTTGTATATGAAGGATCGACTTCATATGGATGCTTTAATATCAATATTAATAAAAAAAATCTTCCATTTTGTATTAATTTTGAAGATGTTAGAAAATTTAAACTTGATGAAATGTTAAATGATGATAGTGGTTTATTTTATGATATAAAAAATGATATAATTAATTTACATAATCAAGGTGTTTCAATTGATTTTATTAATCAATCAATTAATAGAATGATACACAATATAAAAAAAGAAGAAAAAGGGCATGCTTATAAAAAGAAATAGGAGTTTATATGAAAAAGGGAAAGAGATTATTAATTAGTTTATTAATTACTTTAGTTAGTGGATTTATATTATTCTATATTTTTATTCCACCACTTAATATTCATAGTGTTAGTTTTTGGATGTTTTTAATTACTTTACTAACTATTTTTGGTATTATTAATTTTGGTACCGGGATATTTAGTTTAAAAAATAAAGAATTTAATTTAAAAGATTGGAAAAATTATTATCCATTTATTGCACCAATTATTATAATTTTATTATTGTTTTTGGTTCATTTAATTAATTCACAATTCTTTATGGCATCTAAATATGCACATCGTATTAATATTGAAAATGGTAATTTTACTGAAGAAATAGAAGAAGTTAATTTTAATACATTAGCTATTGTTGATAAGAATTCATCTAGTAAATTAGGTGATCGAGTAATGGGTGGTATGGGAGAACTTGTCAGTCAATTTGAGGTAAGTGATTTATATACTCAAATAAATTATCGAGATGAAATAGTTCGTGTAACACCACTTGATTATTATGATTTGATTAAGTATTTTACAAATCGTGGTGATGGAATACCAGGTTATGTAACGGTTAATTCAGTAACTGGAGAGGCTAAATTAGTTAAATTAGAAAAAGGAATGAAATATTCTCCAAAAGCATTATTTATGGAAAATGTTTCAAGAAAACTACGTTTCAAGTATCCTTTTGATGTTTTTGGCGATTTGAATTTTGAAATAGATAATGAGGGAACACCATATTGGATTATGCAAGTAATAAGTTTTAGTGGTATTGAACAAAGAGAAGATGTTAGTGATGTTATTATTCTAAATGCTATTACTGGTGAAAGTACTAAATATGCTGTGGCTGATGTTCCAACATGGGTAGATCATGTTTATTCACCTGATTTAATTATTCATCAAGTAGATGATTGGGGTCGTTATGTAAATGGATTCTGGAATACTTTATTTGGCCAAAAAGGAATGAAAGAGACTACTGATGGTTATAACTATATAGCTATGGATAATGATATTTATATGTATACTGGTATAACTAGTGTATTATCTGATGAAAGTAATCTTGGTTTTATTCTTACTAATTTAAGAACAAAAGAAACCAAATTCTTTGATTGTCCAGGTGCAGAAGAATATAGTGCCATGGAAAGTGCTAAGGGTCAAGTTCAACAAATGAATTATAAGGCAAGTTTTCCAATTTTAATTAATTTAGATGGTAGACCAACTTATGTTATTAGTTTAAAAGATGATGCTGAACTTGTTAAAATGTATGCTTTTGTTGATGTTGCAGATTATCAAAAAGTTGTTGTTACTGATGCATCTGGTGGTATACAAAATGCCGCTTATAATTATATAAATAATAATGGTATTGTAACTCCAGGAAAAGAAATAGAAATAACTGTTTCAAGTATTAAGGATGTTATCATTGATGGAAATACTTATTATTATATAGTGGATACTGATAATAAAAAATATCGAGCTAGTATTAAAGTAAATAGTAATATGTTACCATTTATTAAGACTGGTGATAAAATTACAGTTGCTTATAGTGAAAAAGAAGTTCGTGAAATAATTAATATCAAATAGTTTAGAGAAATCTAAACTTTTTTTGTGTACAAAATTATTTTTTTGCATACATTAAAATGAGAGGTGAATATGGCAAATTATCGTGAAATAATATCAAAAGCTATTATTAGTAAAGGAAAGAAAACTTTTGAAGAAAAAGGCATAATAAATGTTTCAAATACTCCTTCAACAGTCCTTGGTTGTTGGGTAATTAATCATAAATTTAATGGAATTAAACAAAATAATAAAATTATTATTGATGGCTCTTATGATATTAATATTTGGTATTCATATGATAATGATACTAAAACTGATGTTGTAAAAGAAACACATAATTATACTGAAACAGTTAATATGCGAGATAATAATTATGATAATACAGAAATTGTTTTAAGAAGTTTAACTGATCCAAAGTGTGTTGATGTTAAAATAAATGGTGATACTATTAATTATATTGTTAATTTAGAACTTGGTATTGAACTTGTTGGTGATGTAAAAATGAAAGTTGAAGTCGATGAAAATGTTGATGATTATGAACAAATAATAGAAGAAAGTAGTGTTGATAAAGAAATAGATGAAAGTGTTAATGTTGATTACTTAGAAAAAAAGTAGCTTTTTTTGTAAAAAAGTTACTTTTTTATTTATTCAAATAATTAGTTATGATATAATAAATTATAGAATAGGAGTGTATATGCAAAATTCAAATTTATCTTCGAAAATATTTCCTAATTCTAAAGAATTGTGGGCACTATTTATTAGTAAAGTCGAAAAAGATTTACAAAATATGATGAGTACTTATAATAATGATAAAAGAAGAATTAAAGATCTTAGTCGTATTATTAATAAAATTGAGGAAATAGGTAATTTAAGTAAAGATAATATTGAAGAAATATTAAACTATAAAGAATTATTTATGTATATAGATAACTCTTTAGAGTCTTCTTTTGATGCGCTTAAGTTTTTTAAAGAACAAGATAATTTTGATAATTTTGCAGTTAAAGCTATTTATGGAAGAATAGTTAATTCACCAAAGATTATGCGTCTTAGTAGTGAATATAGTAGTTTAACTATTAAAATACAATTTGATAAAGATAGAATAAAAAAATTAGGTGAATTAATTCGTGGAAGTAAGATTGATTATTCTTTAATTGAAGAATTAGTAGAGAAATATAATTTTGATGATAATACAAAAAAGGGTATTTTATTATATCCATTAGTTATGTTATCAATAAAACAACATGATGATAAAGTTAGCGATAAAAAAGAAGAAACAAAAAAACAAGAAGAGTATTATCGTGATAAATTTAATGAATTATGTAATAGATATCAAGAAATGAAAAATAATTTTAAGGATTTATTAATAAGATGCTTTAAAGTTCGTGAAGGAATTAGTCGTCAAGAAATTGATATGTATAAAAGTTTTACTAATAATCCGCAAGATATTAATGAATATGAATTTACCAGTGATATTAAGTTTAAAATATATACACTAGCTTTCTTTAAAATGAAAAAAGATATTGATAGTTTTATTGAAGGAATTAGTGATTTAAGATTAGAAGAGACTAATTTAGATGACGAATTATTATTCTTTGAAGAAATGCTTAATGAATTTAATACAACAGCTAATACATTGGTTAGTTTAATTCAAGAAGAGAAAAAAGTAGCAAATGGTTTAGAAAATAATATCTTTTTTGCCCTTGATGCCTTTAATCGTTTAATTATAAGTGAGGAACTTGTTAATAATAATCGAAGTAATATCAAAGCTCTTTTACAGAAATTAAGTGAGATTAATAATTCTAAAATAGAGGGAGTTAAAACTAATCATATGTTAGGGGTTTCTGAAGAAGAAAAAATATTAGATAAAAAGATATCTATGGTAATTACTTCTAAAATAAGATTAGCTTATATCATGGTTGGCAAAAGTATTTTAATTATTGGTGGTACAGATAATGCTAGTGATAAATTTGATCATATAGTCAAATTAGCGGTTAATAAAAATATTATACCAATTAGAAAACAGATATCTTATATCGAAGATAATAATTTAGATTATTTAAATATTCAAAATACTATCATACAATCTGTTATGGGAGAAGAAAAAGAAAAAACAAGATAGAGAAAGGAGATTAATATGACTATATTAGAAATAGTAACAAATAAAATAAATGAACTAAAAAAGAATAGTCAAGAAGAAATAAATAGAATTACTAGTATTCTAGAGATAGTTAATAATTCTATTAAAGCTTTAGAAGATGAATTAAAGCTTAAAGACTATGATTTTAGTATAGCTATTAATCTAGTTAACTCTAATAGTTTTGGTATTATTGATATCGAAAAAAATATTAAAGAAGCTAAAAATGTATTAACAGCTAAATATGATTATAAGCAAACATTTTTAAGCTTATCACTTGATGAAAAACAAGCTATTAAAAGTTTTAAAGAGAGATTAGGTTTCTTAAAAGAAGAGTTAGAGAAAACGATTATTGAAAAGTCTAAAATAGAGATTGATGAAGATGTTTTAGAAAGTTTAGAAGATTTAAAAAACTTACTTGAAGGTAAGGGAAGAAGAAAATATTATACTTATGAAATGATAGAATCTTTATTTGAAATAATTGATTATAATAGTTTTTCTTATGATGATATGAAAAAACTAGTTAATGAATTAGGAATTTCTAGAAATATTAAAGGTAAAATAGAAGAAGAGAAGAAAGACTTTAGTGAAGTACTAAGTTTATATAAAGAATATTTAGGTAATAAATGTCGATTAGATTTTTTAAATAAATATCAAAATGAAATATGTACTAGAATAGATTTAGTAAACGCTAGAAGTATTTTAGAATTCTTTAAAGAAAAAGATTTAATTAATAAATTTAGTATTATTAGTATAATTCAAATAACTCTATATGGTAAATATGATTATGTTAAAGATTTTTACTATGAAAAAGTGTTAACTAAAGATAGTAGTATTCAAGATATATATTTTGAAGATGCAATGTCTTGTGTTTGGATTAATGAAAAAAGTACTGATCGAAGACATAATACAACCATTAGAAAAAATAGAGAAAACATTACTAATAAGACACTATATTCAACTATTCATGAAGTATGTGATGAAGATGTATGGGAAAATATTCGTGTTTTAAAGGAAAATGAAAGCATTCTTAAAGAAAAATATGATTTATCTAATATGGATTATTTATGGGTGATAACTAAGCCATCTTGGTTAATTAAGAAAAAGATTGAGTTATTTAAAACATTTAATTTTACTGATATAACTTTAACTTCCTTAGTTCAAAGTGATTTAGAAGAAAAAATCCATTTTGTAACAGAACTTGGTTTACTTAATACACCAAGAACATATGTCTTTAGAGAAATAGAGAAAATAGTTCCTAAATATAATGAATTTAAGTTAAATGGTAAAAGAAAAGTAGATACTAGTATCTTAAACTATTATCCAAGAAATACTAGTGAATTAGGTAAAGTATCATATACCGAATATATCTATTGGTTTTATAAAATGCAAAGAAGTAGTAAAGAAGAATTTTATCAAGATTTCTTTTCAAGTTATAAAGCTGGAAAAAGAAATAAGACCGATTTCTATAGTAGAGATGATGAAATTATTATTGATAATAAAGAAGCTATGGAAAAGTTAATTGATGATAACTTTGTTACTAATTATTATGATGTTTTAATACCTAATTTTGATAATTATGATGAAGTTATTCGAGAGTATAATTCATCACCAAAAGGGGATTTAATTAATCCATATTTTGATAATAATATTTTAAATTTAGAGGTTTTATCTCGATTAGAAGAAAATGTAGCGATTGATGTTTATTCAACTGATGGAAATATAAGAAAAGTTAATAATCCATATGTATACTTATTTAATAATATTATTATTTCGAGATATAAAGTATTACGTAATTTATCAATATTATATAGTAAATATGGTTATATTAATGATGATATGATATTAACTAGTGTTGTACGTGGTTCATATATTAATCGAGATACTTTTGAAATGATAAAAAATAGAATAAGAAATGAGGGGTTAGTTAAATGAATTATTTAAAAGAATATAATATAACTGATGAAGAAATAGAAAATATTAAAAAAATATTAGAGAAAGCTGAAGTAAATATTGATATATTTTTGTTTAATGAAGAAAAAGTACGTAATATTTTAGATATATTTAAAAATATTGGAGTAACTAATCTTTATGATATAATAATAACTAATCCATATATGTTTTATGATACAGTAAGTAGTATTGCTAGTAAAATTAATGGATATAAAGATAAAAATGAATTAGCTAGATTATTAAATGAAGATCCAAATAATCTTGATATTGTACATTTAGCTTAATTATTGTAAAAATATTAATTATATGACATAATTATAGGTAGGGGAGAATGTATGAAAAAGAAAGAGAAAAGATATATACTTGTAGTGGTTGTGGCAGTATTAGTAGGTGTTTTAATATGGCAATTATCATCATCTTATGCAACAGTTACACAAGGTTATTCTGGTAAGAATATTATTTCAGGAGATAAATGGGGGATTAATATAACTAAAGTAGGGGAAATACAAAAAGAAGGTAATGCTGAAGTTAAAGGAGATATTTCTACTATTGGTACAACTCTTAACTTTTATACAATATTAACTAAACCAGGAGACAAGATTAGTTTTGATATTGAAGTAGAGAATACAAGTGTTTTAGATGCAGAGTTATATGCATATAGTTTATCTGGAGTTAATATTAATGATGGTCAAAATGTTACATATTCTATTTTACCAATAGATGGTAGTAATTTTCATACTGATGAAGTTAATGGTAGTATTTTAAAAAC
>Ga0247610_10006392_pt1 | contig 12253 bp, 9 predicted proteins | sample 174DNAGHGhighgp2_FD_193483 | JGI IMG/M metagenome (GOLD analysis project Ga0247610, IMG submission 193483) | Sheep rumen microbial communities from Palmerston North, Manawatu-Wanganui, New Zealand - 1742 DNA GHGhigh gp2 | ecosystem: Host-associated > Mammals > Digestive system > Stomach > Rumen ...
CCACGGTTTCGAACTCCAGGGTCCTTTTGGAAGGATGGGTGAGTGGCTGAAACCAGCAGTTTGCTAAACTGCCGTACGGGTTCCCGTACCGGGGGTTCGAATCCCCCTCCTTCCGCACCGAGGGGATCTCTGCGAAGCGCTCTTTTAAATGTTGGTCGATTGACTTATTAGTCCATCTCCCCTCGCGACTCGGTCATTCAAATGTATTTGATGACTCTCGCTACTCGGTCGATTCATCTAATGGTTAGGATACAAGATTCTCAATCTTGGCATAGGGGTTCGATTCCCCTATCGACTACAAAAAACAAATACTCTGTAGGTTCTGAACTTACAGAGTATTTTCTTTTACACCCGTTTTTATCGACAAATTGTAAAACCACTTTACAAACGGGAAGTTGTGTGGGTACACAACATTTTTTTGATAAAAAACCTTTAGAAAAGTTTGCCAGTATTAAAAAAATGTTATACCTTTGCAATCGTTATCCTGAAAACAATCTTTTTACCTTAAAAAAGGACTAATACCTATTGAAGATATGGAGCGATTGCCTGTGAGGGTCATCGCTTTATTTTTTTCCTTATTTATTTGGTAGATTCACAGAAATTTCGTACCTTTGCGCCCGATTTAGTCCGTGGTGGCTCAAGAAAGTTGTAGCACGAAGCTGCACGCCATGCGGAAAAACCCGTTAAACAATTAATAATAAACAATGTACGCAATTGTAGAAATCAACGGTCAGCAGTTCAAGGCTGAGGAGGGCAAAAAGCTCTTCGTTAACCACATGAAGGATGTGGAAGCAGGCAAAACTGTTGAATTCGACAAGGTACTGCTTGTCGACAAAGAAGGCTCAGTACAGGTAGGCGCTCCCACCGTAAGTGGCGCAAAAGTAGTATGTGAGGTGGTTAACCCACTGGTAAAGGGTGAGAAGGTCATCGTGTTCAAGATGAAGCGTCGTAAGGACTCTCGCAAGCGCAACGGTCACCGTCAGCAGTACACCCAGGTAGAAGTTAAATCAGTAATCGCTTAAAATTTAGGAGGAACAACATTATGGCACATAAGAAAGGTGTAGGTAGTTCTAAGAACGGACGCGAGTCAGCAGCTCAGCGACTTGGCGTTAAGATTTTCGGCGGTCAGAAGGTTATTGCAGGTAACATCATTGTTCGCCAGCGTGGTTCTAAGCATAGTGCAGGTGAGAACGTAGCTATGGGTAAAGACGACACCCTGTACGCTCTCGTTGATGGAACTGTTCAGTTCCACAAGGGCAAGCGCGACAAGAGCTATGTTTCAGTAATTCCTGAAGCTTAAAGCCGAAGCGAAAAAACAACAAATAATTTATTCCAAACAAACAAAGAAGGGAGTCCACTTGTGGATTCCCTTTCTTCTTGCCCAGAAATAGGCACAAAAAAAATTGATTGTCTCACGACAATCAATCTTTAAAATTAACCTTAATAATCTAATACCATGAAAAACACATTGCAAAGATACGAAATAATTCAAATCATGCAAGCATTTCTCACGAATTTACCTCAGAATTTAACGTTATTTAAATCTTTTACCGTCCCAATTAAGAGAAAAAGACATTTTTTCCGTCTCCTTCTGCTCCTCATTAGCTGGACGTTCAGTGAAGTTAGATATCGTCAACACCATTTGGGCTTGTTGGCTGTCGAGCTGCGCCGTGAACATCTGAGCCGGATGCTGAATATATTTTGTAGCATCCAGCTTTCTCCACTTCAGCGAGTAGAAGTCAATCTCACTGTCACGTGCATCAGAGCCATAGGTGCTGACCAGACAAATGATCTGCGAAGCACTGTCAACTGGTTCACTGACGGTCAGCAAGCGCATATCCAACTGAGTTGCCTCATTCAGCGTCAGCGAGGCAAAATCGTCAGTAAGTAGCGTCAGCTCCGTCTTGCCTTCGAACTGGTTGCGAACCTCAGCCTTCATGTTAGAATCCATGAAGTCTATCAGGTCGAGTTTATTGTTCTCCGACAGATACGGCACAATGGTGTCAGGCATGAGTTTAAGCACTTGGCTCATCTTGGTTTGTGCCGAAGAGCCAAGTGCTATAAACAATGATACGATAATCAGCGTAACTCTCATCTTTTCAATGGGTTATCCTCTGCCTGGACGGAGGTCATGAACACGTACGGCCTTGCCTTCGCTGACGGGCAGAGAGCCTTTCTTGACGAGTTTTACACGTGGTGTCAGCAGAATCTCGTCCTTCAACGCACGCTGGATATCCTTCGTCATCTTCTGCAACTCGGGATATACATCGGTGTTCAAACCATCGAGTTCTACCTCAACAGTCATGATATCGTTGTCGTTCTCGGTATCGAGGGTGATGAGATAATTGCTGCCCAAACCTGGGAACTGCACAAGGATCTTCTCCACCTGCATGGGGAATACGTTGACACCCTTGATGATAAACATATCGTCAGTACGGCCCTTGATGCGATCGATACGACGGTGCGTGCGTCCACACTTACACTCGCCAGGAATGATACGTGTCAGGTCGCGGGTGCGATAGCGCAACACAGGCATCATGGTACGGTCAAGTGTGGTGAGTACCATTTCACCCATCTCACCATCGGGCACAGGCTCCAAAGTGTCTGGATCAACAATCTCGAGGATGTAGTTGTCTTCCCAGAGGTGCATACCAGCCTGCTCCTTACACTCGAAAGCCACACCAGGACCATTCATCTCCGTCATACCAAATGAGTTGTAGGCCTTAACACCCAACAAACGCTCGATACGACGACGCTGCTCTTCGGTATGAGGCTCGGCACCGATAAACAGGGTGCGCAACTTGGTGGTCTTGGGGTCAACACCCTCCTCTTGGAACACCTCAGCCAGACGAATAGCATACGAAGGAATAGCGTGCAGACATGTTGTGCCGAAGTCGCGGATAAACATAATCTGACGCTTCGAGTTACCAGCAGCAGCAGGAACGGTGGTAGCACCCAGCTTCTCAGCACCATACTGGAATCCGAGTCCACCAGTGAACATACCATAACCGCTGGAGTTCTGGAACACATCAGTATCGCGGCAACCTACCATATACATGTCGCGGGCAATCATATTGGCCCAGGAGTCGATGTCGTGACGCGAATAGGTCACTACGGCAGGATGGCCCGTAGTTCCACTAGTAGAGTGAATACGGATTGCATCCTTCATATCGCCACCAACCAATCCGAAGGGATAGTTGTCGCGCAGGTCCTGCTTGGTGGTAAAGGGAATCTTACGGATGTCGCTAATGGTCTGAATGCTGTCAGGCGTAATGCCACACTCCTTCAGGCGCTTGCCATAGAAAGGCGACTTCAGAGCCACCTCAATGGTCTTGCGTAGTTTCTCTACTTGTAATTTCTCCAATGCCTCACGAGGCATGGTTTCCAATTCTGGTTGCCAGTACTCTTCTTTGTTCAACATAATTATTTAGTTTTTGTTAATTGCATCATCATAACGGCAGCAAGTCCTGCCGTCTCCGTTCTTAAACGGCTCTCGCCCAGATGTACGGACTGATAGCCATTAGCCACTGCCTTCCTGACTTCATCGATAGAGAAATCGCCTTCAGGACCTATCAACACCAGCGCATCATCGGAATCCGATGGCTTCTGCAGCTCTTCATATAAATAGGTACGAGGAATCTCGTCATAGCAATGGGCAATATATTTGCGGCCTTCACGAGGCTGGGCAATGAAATCGGCGAACGAGACAATCTCGTTGACTGCCGGCTTCCAAGCCTTACGGCTCTGTTTGACTGCCGAAACCACAATCTTATCGATACGAGGTACCTTGACGACACGACGCTCGGAGAACTGACAGTTCAGGAACGACAGTTCATCGATGCCTATCTCCACCGCTTTCTCCGTCATCCACTCGATGCGGTCCATCAGTTTGGTGGGAGCAATCGCCAAGTGCACCCTACCCTTCCACTGAGGCTGTTGAGGCAGACTTTCCTTGATCTCATAAAAGCAATGATGCGTATGAGCCAACGTCACTTCAGCACGATAGAAGCTACCCTTGCCGTCCATGAGCATCATCTCATCGCCAGACTTCAACCGAAGCACACGCAAGGCATGCATAGCCTCTTCCTGAGGCAGTTCGGTGCTGGTAGCAGCATCTGGCGCATAGAAGAATCGAACCTCTTTCATCTCTAGGTATTAGTGAGTGATATTCTCAATAGGTTTCTTCTCTGGTTTGAAGACCAGAGCAAAGGAGACGCCTACCACCAATGCGAAAGCAGCAAAGCAGTACCAGCAGGTCTGCCATTCGCCTACCAGGTAACCACCTTCCCATGAGCAGAAGGCATTGACGACCTCACCTGCCGAGAGTGTACCTATCGTAGCACCTATACCATTGGTCATCATCATAAACAGACCCTGAGCCGAAGCTTTGATGCTGGGTTCACACTCCTGATCGACGAAGATGCCACCCGAGACATTGAAGAAGTCGAAGGCCACACCATAAACGACACAAGAGAGGATGAAGAAAATCACACCAGGCATAGTGGGATGACCGATGCCGAAGAATCCGAATCGGAACACCCATGCAAACATCGACATCAACATGACAATCTTGATGCCGTAACGCTTCAGGAAGAAGGGGATGAGCAGGATGCAGAACGCCTCACTGATCTGAGAGATAGAGGTGAGCAGCGTAGCATTATCGGCAGCAAACGAGTCGGCAATAGCCGGATCAGGACTGGCATTGAAACTGGTCAGGAAAGGGCCAGCGAAGCCATTGGTCACCTGCAGACACATGCCCAGCAATGCTGAGAAGATAAAGAACAAAGCCATCTGCTTGCGCTTGAACAGCTTGAAGGCATTCAGGCCGAGACTCTCGACCAGCGACACCTTACCCTCCTTTTTCTCCAGTTTACATTCCGGCAAGGTGTTGCAATAGAGGAACAGCACAATGCTCAGCAGGCCTGAAACAAAGAACTGCATATAGGTATACTGGAACTTATGGGGATTGTCGGCCAGCGTAATCATGAAGCTGCCATCATCCCAAACGGCACAATTGACAAACCACATGGTAGCAATGAAGCCTACGGTTCCCAACACACGGATAGGCGGGAAATCCTTGACGGTATCCATCCCGTTCTTCTTCAGAATGGTAAATGCCGTCGTATTCGTCAGCGCGATGGTAGGCATGAAGAAAGCTACACTCAGCGTGTAGAGTGCAACGAACAACGACTTGTCTTCCAGCTCGTTGCCGAAGCCTGCCTCTATTCCCATCCACCAGCATCCCAGCATAAAACCGCCTGCAAACAAATGACAAAGCCCCAGCAGACGCTGTGGCTGAATATACTTATCGGCCACAATACCCATCAACGTAGGCATGAAGATGCTGACAATACCCTGTATAGCATAGAACCAGCTGATCTTATCGCCTAGTCCAGCTACTCCGAGATAGTTTCCCATACACGTGAGGTAAGCGCCCCACACTGCGAACTCCAAGAAGTTCATGATTGACAAACGTACTTTCATATTCATAGTCGTTTCTCCTTATTTATTGGTTATTGGTTTACCTTTATAAAATGCACGTACCACACCGTCATTGTCTCTTTTTAATACCAACTGGCCCTGCATCCACTCGGTCTGGGGCTGTTCCTGTTTGAGGGCGTAGTGGCGTACCACCTTGCCGTCTTCCGACAATTCTACGACGCAGAGTGTCTGGCATTGCCCGCTCAGCGTTATCAACTCGTTGCAGGCTATCCGCCTGTACGGAGTCTTTCTTAGCTGTTCCATCGGCATTCTGTAATTGTTTGTTATGGAATCTTATGAGTTGCATCTGACTGATATACATCAGTTTGCGAGTCTCAGAAGGGTCACCGCCATCACTCAGATAGATGAAACCACGCATCTCCTTCAGCTTGTTCTCCTTGTTGGCTGGTACACGAATCTGTGCTGTACCCGATATAGAGATATGATTGACCGTCTGGATGATGCTGTCGCCTTCATATTTGGTCACGAGACATACAACAGCATCCTTCGCCCCACTCTGATAGAGATATTCTGACACAAACTGGAACATAAAAGAATCGCCCAGATAGAACGACGAATCTACGGGAACCTTGAAATCGAAGCGGTTCTGCGTGGAGCGTGGTATCAGTAATACATCCGATTGCTGGTTCCAGATATTTGCCGTATCGCCAGTAGCACTATACTGCGAATAACGGTTAATATCACCAACGGCAGCACCAATATTCTTAGCCTCAAGGTTCAGACGCTCGCTGACGTGTGCATAGATATCCTTCAACTTGTCAGCTCTGGAATAGTAATATACCAGCGACGAGTCAAAATCAGCCTCGCTCACTCCATGTTTCTGCAACACCGCATTGATATACACCTGCTTTCTGACGTCTCCATTGCCAATGCCCGGATTGTTCGACATCGCCTGAGCCACATGATAGTCGAAGAGAATATCCTCCATATCGTCAGGCTGAATGTACTCATCTGGCACTGTTGGTGTACAGGCCAGAATCAGCATCATGACGAATATGTAAGGCAGACTATGCTTCATCAGCAGCAGTTTTTCTTTTACTAAAGGATATCTCGCTAATCTCCTTACGATAAAACAGCAGCAACAGGACAACACCCACACTGATACTGGAGTCAGCAAAATTGAAGATGGGGCTGAAGAACACATAAGGATCGCCACCCACCATAGGCACCCAATCAGGCCATGTTGTGACAATCAACGGGAAGTAGAACATGTCGACAACCTTACCCATCAAGAAGGGTGCATAGCCGCTCCCGAAAGGCACGAAGTAACTAGTGTAATACTCTGAACTTGAGTTAAATATCAACCCGTAGAACATCGAGTCAAAGATGTTGCCAGCAGCACCTGCCAGCACCATCGACAAGCAGACGATGTAGCCCCAGCGGGCCTGTTTCTTGACCTGTTGGAAAATGTAATATCCTAAGATTCCAACGGCAATGATACGGAACAAAGAGAGCACCAGCTTAGACCCGATTTCCATACCATACGCCATCCCGTTGTTCTCGATGAAAACGATCTTAAACCACGAAAAGATTTCTATCTGCTCGTGTAGCGTCATGTGGGTCTTCACCCAAATCTTGATTATCTGGTCAATAACGAGGACGGCGGACACAATAGCTATGGCCAGCCATCCTCTTTGGGATATGCTCTTTTTCGCCATTTATTTCTTGCCTGCCAATTTCGACTCTACGCTCAGCGTAGCATGAGGTACGGCACGCAGACGTTCCTTGGGAATCAGTTTGCCTGTGATACGGTCAATGCCGTAAGTCTTGTTTTCAATACGCTGCAGGGCAGCCTTCAGCCCCTGAATAAACTTCTGCTGGCGAGCTGCCAACGAGATAATCTCTTCTTTCGACTGAGTAGCACTACCTTCCTCCAATGCCTTGTAGGTAGGCGACGTATCGTCTACATCGTTAGAGTCTTGGTTCATCAGCACACGCATCATCTGGTCATAATCACGCTTGGCCAGGGTTAGTTTCTCGTTAATAATCTCACGGAACTCCTCGAGTTCTTCATCCGTGTAACGTGTTTTTTCTGCCATAATCCATTAAGATTTAGTTATTTGAATATTCAATTTGAATTCGTCAAAATCGACCTCAGTACCATTGTTGGCAGCAATAGCAATGCTGTCGGCCAGCACCTGAGTCTTGATATAGTCGCCAAAGCCATTCACTGCAGCTTCAATCTCAGCATTCGGAGCCAGCGTAATCTGGATGCGGTCGGTAATCTCCAAGCCACTGTCCTTACGGATGTTCTGAACGCGGTTGATGATTTCACGGGCCATACCCTCCTGCTTTAACTCGTCAGTGAGTTCTACCTCCAAGGCAACGGTCAGAGAGCCCTCGTTAGATACCAGCCATCCTGGAATATCCTCGCTGATAATCTCCACGTCAGCCACCTCGACAGTCAGCTGCTGACCCTCAACGGTGATACCGATGGTTCCGTTGGTTTCCAACTCGGCAATCTGCTCCTGAGTGAGCACATCAACCTGAGCGGCTACGCCCTTCATCAGCTTACCAAACTTCTTACCCATCGTACGGAAGTTACACTTCACCTTCTTCACCAAGATGCCTGCACCCTCTACGAAACGAAGCTCCTTCACGTTGACCTCGTTCATAATCAGGTCTTTCACAGCCTCGATATGCTTTTTCTGCTCGTCGGTAGCAGGAATCATGATGGCCTGCAGCGGCTGACGCACCTTGATGTTCACCTTACGACGCAGCGCCAGCACCATAGAGGTAATCTTCTGGGCCATCTCCATACGAGCCTCGAGGTCCTTGTCGATCAGACTCTCGTCAGCTACGGGGAAGCTATCCAGATGAACAGAGTCCTTCTCACCACCCAGATCCTTATACAGCTGGTCGGCATAGAACGGAGCAAACGGAGCCAGCAGCTTAGCTACCGTCATCAGGCAAGTATAGAGCGTATCGTAAGCAGAACGCTTGTCGTCGCTCATTTCCTTACCCCAGAAACGTTTGCGGTTCAGACGGACATACCAGTTAGAGAGGTCGTCATTGACGAAGGTGTCAATCAGTCGGCCTGCTCGTGTGGGATCATAGCTGTCCAGTTCAGCCGTTACCTTCTGAACGAGAGTATTCAGCGAGCTGAGTATCCAGCGGTCGATCTCCGGTCTTGTTTGCAGAGACACTGCCTCTGCGCTCGGAGCGAAGCCGTCGACATTGGCATACAGCGCAAAGAAGCTATACGTATTATATAAGGTGCCGAAGAACTTACGGCGAATCTCGTCAACACCCTCCGGATCAAACTTCAGGTTGTCCCAAGGCTCGCTGTTCGTCATCATATAGAGGCGTACGGCATCAGAGCCATACTTCTCAATCATATCAAATGGATTCACTACGTTGCCTACGTGCTTCGACATCTTATTGCCCTTAGCATCAAGCACCAGACCGCTAGAAATAACGTTCTTGAAGGCTACGCTGTCGAAAATCATCGTAGCAATAGCGTGTAGCGTGAAGAACCAGCCTCGTGTCTGGTCCACACCCTCGTTGATGAAGTCGCAGGGGAAAGCGATGCCCTTGTCGATGAGATCGCGGTTTTCGAACGGATAGTGAATCTGAGCGTAAGGCATCGAACCAGAATCGAACCACACGTCAATCAAGTCGCTCTCGCGCTTCATCTTCTTGCCCGTCTTCGAGCAGAGGAAGATGTAGTCCACATAGGGACGATGCAGGTCAATCTTGTCGTAGTTCTCCTGCGACATATCGCCAGGCACAAAACCGTTATCCTTCAGCGGGTTTGACGTCATGAAGCCTGCCTTGACAGATTTCTCGATTTCATCGTACAGTTCCTCTACAGAACCGATACAGATCTCCTCACCCTCTTCTGAACGCCAGATAGGCAGCGGAGTACCCCAGAAACGGCTACGTGAAAGGTTCCAGTCGTTCAGGTTGTCAAGCCAGTTGCCAAAACGTCCCGTACCCGTTGACTCAGGCTGCCAGTTGATGGTCTTGTTCAACTCCGACATGCGCTCTTTCTTAGCCGTCGACTTGATAAACCACGAATCCAACGGATAGTAGAGCACGGGCTTGTCCGTACGCCAGCAGTGAGGATAGTTGTGAACGTGCTTCTCTATCTTGAACACCTTATTCTGAGCCTTCAGGTCCATGCAGATAGAGATATCCAGCGTCTCATCCTTATCGGTCAGCGTGTCGTCGTAGGCATTCTTCACGTAGCGACCAGCAAACTTGTTCCACTCGTCTACGTTGACGTAGTTCTTCACAAACTCCGGATCCAAGTCCTCAATGACGAAGTACTTACCCTGCAGGTCGACGACAGGACGCTCAGCCCCCTTCTTGTCGATCAACACAATGGGACAAATACCAGCTTTCTTCGCTACGAAAGCATCGTCAGCACCAAAGTTAGGAGCTATATGTACGATACCTGCACCATCTTCCGTTGTTACGTAGTCACCAGGAATCACCTTGAAGGCATCACCCATCGGTTTGATGGCAGGCATCAGCTGCTCATACTCCATTCCAACGAGGTCGGTACCCTTGTAACGGGCAACGATACGATAGGGAATCAGCTTCTCGCCACGCTGGTATTCGGGCATCTCACCGCCATCGGTGATAGCACCCTCAGCAGGCAGATAAGCATTCAGACGGGCCTCTGCCAGCACCAGTGTCACCTTGTCGGCAGTATAGGGATTGTAGGTCTCAACAGCTACATAGTCAATCTTCGGACCTACACAGAGTGCTGAGTTGGCAGCCAGTGTCCAAGGGGTAGTCGTCCAAGCCAGGAAGTAAGGAGTACCCCACTTTGCCATCTCAGGTTTCGGATTCTTCATCTTAAACTGAGCAGTACAGGTGGTGTCCTTCACGTCGCGATAGCAACCAGGCTGGTTCAGCTCGTGACTCGACAGACCCGTTCCTGCAGCTGGCGAATACGGCTGGATGGTGTAACCCTTATAGAGCAAGTCCTTCTCATAGAACTGCTTCAGCAGCCACCACAGCGTCTCGATATATTTGTTGTCGTAGGTGATATAGGGATGGTCAAGGTCTACAAAGTAGCCCATTTTCTCCGTCAGTTCACGCCACTCGGCGGTGTACATCATCACATTCTCACGACACTTTTTGTTGTAATCCTCCGTAGAGATGTATTTAGCACTCTCCTTATTGTCAATATCAGCCTTCGTGATACCCAGTTCCTTTTCCACACCCAGCTCTACGGGCAGACCGTGTGTATCCCAACCAGCCTTACGCTTCACCTGGAAGCCACGCATAGTCTTATAGCGATTGAAGGTATCCTTGATGCTTCGCGCCAGCACATGGTGAATTCCCGGGTGGCCATTCGCTGAGGGGGGACCCTCAAAGAATACGAACTGGGGACAGCCCTCACGCTCTTCTACAGAGCGCCAAAAGACATTTTTCTCCTTCCACATCTGCAGGATATCATTGTTTACCTGCGTCAAATTCAAGCCGTTATGCTCGGCAAATCTTTTACTCATAATTTATCTTTTGTACGTACTTATTTCTTATTGACGTGCAAAGGTAATCATTTTTTTTGATACCGCCAAATTTTTACATTTCATTTACGCTTCGTTGGCGTCGAAACGCAACACCAGTACTTCTGTGGTTGTATTCCCCACTGCTACACGAGCATCCACACGAAGGTCAGCCAGCCAAACGATAATCCCTTGAGTATCAACGACAACCAATTGGCGACGCTTCTCAAAAACACTCATCTTGCGGTCGGTCATCAAGTCACTCAACAATTTACGACCTTTCATGCCGTAAGGGATCATCCAATCACCCTCTTCTACCCGACGAACAGTCAATGGGAATGCCACTTGTGCTGCATCGACAGTAGCCACATCGGCAGTTTTCGAGATAAAAACAGGTTGTTTCTTAACACTAAACCTACTGTTTTCGTTAAAAACATAAGTACCTTCCTCAGGTATTCGAAGCGGTTTCATCGGTTTCAGCGAGGGTTCAACCAGCAACTGATCGCGATCTCGCAAGATATCATAACCCGAGGAAGATGTGATTATTTTACCCGTCTCCGCTTCCAAAATCTGACGAATCTGACTACCGTTGAAACCGAAAGATTTAGCCCACTCGTAAGCTACATATTCTCTTGAAGCACAGTTTTTATAAACGCTAAGGTTCAATACGTTACAATTTTTATTGTGTAAAAGCACAGCATCCAAAGCGGCCTGAGCACCCATCAAATTCTCTGCAGTCCGATGGATATTTTCAACTACCGCAGGGTTGAGCGTTTTTAGCAAAGGAAGCACCTGCAGTCGTACTTTATTGCGCTGTACGTCAGCCTCCAAATTGGTACTGTCGGTGACATATTCCTGTCCCCTCTCCTTCAGAAATGTTTCGATTTCAGCTCTCGAGACACACAAAAGCGGCCGCAGGATATAACCGTTTCTGGGCTGAATACCACATAACCCACGCAAGCCCGTACCCCTGACCAGGTTCAGGAGCACCGTTTCTACAGCGTCATCACGATGATGAGCCACACAAATGCCAGCCGCTCCAAGATCATTTCGTAACTGTTCGAACCACCGGTAGCGCAACTCGCGAGCAGCCATCTCGATGCTCACCTTATGCAATTCAGCATACGTCTGAGTATCAAAATGGGCACGATGAAATGGGACATTTCGATTCCGACAAAGCTGTTCGCAGAACGTCTCATCACGATCCGACTCCTCACCTCGAAGATGAAAATTACAGTGTGCTGCCTCGATGTGATAGCCCGCTTCCTGCAACAGCAAAAGCAATGCTA
>Ga0247610_10006393_pt1 | contig 12253 bp, 11 predicted proteins | sample 174DNAGHGhighgp2_FD_193483 | JGI IMG/M metagenome (GOLD analysis project Ga0247610, IMG submission 193483) | Sheep rumen microbial communities from Palmerston North, Manawatu-Wanganui, New Zealand - 1742 DNA GHGhigh gp2 | ecosystem: Host-associated > Mammals > Digestive system > Stomach > Rumen...
TTCAAATGTTTCATTGTTGTAGTCCAAAAGTTCTTGATGATTTTGATAGATGATGTCATCCCACGAGGGAACGAACGACAGTCGAGAGGCATCCTTGCAGGCTTCGTCGGCTACGACGTCGAGCTGCGAGGCCAGCCAGCGCTGGTTGTCGGCAATGTTGCCACGTTCTGCATCGGCCTTGGCCACGAAGCGCAGGCCCTCACCGCTTGACGTGAGGTGTATGAGCACGATGCCCAGCTTCTCTGCCATCTCCCTGACGGTAGGCACGCCCACATGGGTCATCATGTCGTTCAGGCGCTGCTTGGCACCGTCCACATGGTCCACGTCGAGCATAAACAGGCCGTTCAATACCGCCTCGCCCTGCTTGCGCCAGGCACCCTTGTTGCCTGCCTTCGACAGACTTTCGCGGAACGTGGCCTGATAGCACACGGCAGGCAGCGAGCGTTTCAGCTTGTCGGCCTCCTTCTGATTGCCCTCCGTGCGCAGGGCGCGGATCTGGGCAATCTTCTTTTTGTTCTCCTCGCTGGTCAGGATGGCGTGCCAGTGCTCGTGGCTCACCGTGATGGTGGGCGAGAAGAAATTCTCTTGAAAGCTGATCATGCCTTCACCTCCTCTCTCTTCTGCTCGTTGGCCGCCAGCTGCTCCAGCTCACGTATCTTGTCGCTGTTCTCCACCAGACTCATCGCCGAGCGGTTCACGCCCTCAATGAGTCTTCCCACGTAGTTACTGCCACGGCTCAGGGGCAGCGTCTGCAGCAGCAGTATCTCCCGGCGCTTCTCGTCAACGGCAAGCCGGTACGTGCTGCCTTTCGCCAGCACCACCACCTCTTCGCCGGCGGGCAAGCAGGGGCGCTCGCTCTTCTCTGCCTTGGTCAGCTCCTGCACCTGTCGCAGCATTTCTGCCCTCACGTCGGGACAGTCCCTGTCCACCATCAGATAGGCCACGCGCTGCGGCTTCCTGCCCGTGGTGTCGTACATCTTCGACTTTCCCAGCTTCACCACGTTCGTCTGGGCGGGCTCGCCTTTGCCATAGGGGTGAAACTCCAGGTAGTCGCCCTCAAACCTCTTCAATGTGCCCCGCACCGTCTGTGCCAGGCTCTTTGTTATCGCTTTCTTTTCCATAGTTTTTGTTTTTAGAAGTGTGAATAGAGTGGCATCCACGAACGCACGGTGACCTCCTGCGTCATGAACTTACTACCATTTTGTCCGTTGCGTTCCTTCGCCGAGAAGAATAGGCTCGTGGAGTAGAATTCGCCCACGCTGGCCTTCTCCACCTGTTCGGCCACATCATCATAGGCCGTTGCCGCATACTTGTTGACACCGTCGGTCAGTACCACGTCGATGGCCTTGCGCTGCTGCGTACCACCGTTTCTCAGGGTTGAATCAAATGAGCGAACCTCGCTCTTTGCTTCCAGTTTCATAATGTTTACTAGCATAATAATTAAAATTTTAATGTTTCAAGTTTCAAGATTCATGTTTCAAGTCTAATTCGTTCTCTCGTCTTTTTGTACAGTTTTTAAATTCTTCCATAAACCTGCATCGTGGCTTATTGCATTTTTCCAAATCTTTCTGTCTAATGTCAGGATATACCGTCTTTGCGTAGTAGAGTGCATCGTCCAGTTCCCAAGGAATGGCAACGCAATACACCGTCTGCAGAAGCTTTATCAGCTTCTTCTTGGAGTATTTCCTTCGCATCGTGACGACATCCCATGTCTTACGCAGTACATTAAACTCCTTGATTTCTTTTACAATTTGCTTAGGCATAGTGTTTTTTTGAAAATAAAGGCGTTACTGGGTCTGTTGCATATCCGACCACGTACTATAGCCATCGCTAACGTAATGATATTCGAAGGCATCATCAGAGAATCCGAGGTATTTTTTATTTTTGAGAAGTTCACCAAGATTCCGAGGATCGACTAGCCATCTGAGTTCCTTCATCACCTTAATATGATTTTTCTCATATCCCAGCCCTTCGGCATGATCCATGGCATACAAATAAGCGGGATCCTTTTCGTTCTTGAGTTGTTCAAACTCCTCACTCATGCCTGCCAGAATTTTCTTTTCTATTCCTGTCAGCTTTAAGGATGGGTCGGCGAAGGGTTGTGCATAGAGGGTTATCTTGATGCAAAAGCCATGCATATAATTAAGCCACTTTACATCTATCTCTATAATACGAGCAGGCAATGGGTAGGGGGCACCATCTTTACCGAGATTCAAGCCTTCGAAGGACACTTTTAGCCATTTCCCCATGAGACGATCGGTCAGGGAATTTTCCAGCATATAGGACATTTTATTACCCATTCCATTTGCCAGGCTATCTGCTTTTATCGCATTGCGGCGGGCCTCAATGAAATCTTCATGAACGCCCTGTGGCAAGGTTAGCCATTCATTACCAGTGTTATTCAAATCTGTTTCCATAATTCTTTTGTTTTAATTGTTTACTTTTCAATGTCATCGCGATTGACATTGCAAAATTAGGCACAAAAAAAAAACGACGGAAGTAATCTTCCATCGCTGACTAGTTTCTGAGAGTTTTGTGTGCAGTTTGAGGTTTTCGTGAGAGTTTTTGCCCGAAAATGCCAAAAATTGTGAGAGTTTTTGAGAGTTTTTTGAGAGTTTTTACTTTCCCAGCAAATAATTCTCAGTCTTTTGGGCTATCTCCAAGTATAGCCTGTATCTTTTCCCCTTGACAGGGGCATTGTTGGAATTCCATTTATTCACTGGTTTTGCAAAGCTCTGTACTGCCAGTCGTGACAACTCTATTCTGGTAGGCAAGTGTTGATGCTGCGGAACCTCTGCCTTCACCTTCTCTATAAAGGTGTCAAAATCATCTTCACCCAAAACGTTTAGATCTACCATAGATCTGTAAACAGCATACCACAGTCTGGCTATCGTCACCAACGGGGCTATCTCCCTGATAGTGTAGCCCACCTGCTGCTGGCTTATCTCGTGGGTTTCTACCATTGCCATCTTCATTTTTTTTACTGCGTTGGCACATAATCTCGTTGCTACCCTGGGAGAGCGTTTTACAATCTCCCTCACCTTACCATATATCTTCACACTTTTGCTGCTGTCAAGCGATATGGGCTTGTATTTCTCATTCTGTGGCACCAGCCATTGCATTCCCTCGTCGTCCTCGTAGTAGGTCTTCAGCGTATAATCCCCGTCTATGCATGCCAGTACAATGTCACCGTCGTAGGGATTCACATCAGTTTCCAAAAACACCACGTCGCCTGCCACGATGCCAGCATCTTTCATAGAGTCACCCTTCACGGTAAATAGAAGCGAAGGATGTATCGGCAGCAGTTCCTTGGGAAACAGCATAGTCTCCTTTATGTCATCGGGACAGTAGTTAGGATCTCCACAGGGCACCTGCGCATCATATAGAGGTACAGGCGAATCGCACAACATCGGGTTCATGTCTTGGCTCAGCAAATCGCTAAACAACGCTCTCAGTTCTTCTTCTGTCATTTCGTTTTTCAGTAATTGATTTAAGTGATTTTCATAACACAAAAGGGGGCGGTGTGTACTTACCCTGCCATAGAGAAGCGGAAGACCTCAGTCTCTTGCAGTTCAGGACGTTCAGTCACCTCTCTCACGTAGTCACGAATCAAGTGGCGCCAGTCGTTGCCACCCATGCTGAAATACTTCTCCTGGAACTCACGCTGACATTCCAGCACAATGTTCATGATGGTGGTACCCTCATACAACTCCATCATGTTGTGTATCAGACGACGTACGTCATCATCGTTCTCAACATCATCGAGAATGGAGCCCGCAGGTTTCATGCGGATTTCTTGAGCTTTCTTGGCTGGACGCTGTCTGACTTCGGCAGTCTGGAAATTACTCTCATCATCAGCCCAGCGATTACATTGCTCCATAACGGTTTTCAATGCCTGTTCTTGACCCTCGGGGGGATAATGATATTTCTTCAGCAGGCGCTTCACCATGACGCGCATCTTTGCACGGGCTGAGTCTTTGTGATTCCAGTCGATGGTACGGTTCTTGCGAAGCTGTTCTGTCAGTTCTTTGGTCAGTTCAATGAACTCCTCGTTTGTATAGGCTTCGCGCACGCCTTCTGGCGTTGACAGAGCATCATAGAAAGCTTTCTCTTCAGATGTCAGACCGAGTTCGTCTTCTTCCTCTTCTGTTCGTTTTATTTCAGCAGCTATCCTGAGCAGTTCCTCTATCACTTCTTCGTTTGTGAGGAGGCCTTTCAGATAGTTCGACAGGGCATTGTTCATCATTTCGCTGAACTTAAGGCTCTGCACAATATTGGTGCGTTCGTATTTGCGAATACGTTCCACCATCAAATCCTCCAAGAGTTTCAAGGCGAGGTTCTTTTCCTTCATCTTCTTTAGTTCATCCTGGAACTTCTTGTCGAAGAGGTTAAACTCTACTCCAGAAGTCAGCACTTCTACACCTTGACTTTGAAGACTCTGTTCCAGCAGACGCGCGATGCGTTCATTGATATCGTGCTTGGTGATTTTTGTGCCTTTTTCATCCAATCGTACCAAGAGCACCCTAAGAGCATCCATGAAAGCCACTTCCTGTCTGTCTCTCATAGAAACCAAAGACTTACAAAGAGTAAGAGCATTGTGCAGCAACTGGGTCTCTTTGATAAAGACCTTATAGTCCTTAGTGTTCTTATGGTCTTTCCCCAGCATGAAGTTTACGCCTCCCTTTATCAATCGGCTGCGCTCTGGATCTGAACCATCGTACCACGTGCTATAATCGAAACCATGCAGCAGGTCGCGGCATATCTCCAGTTTCTCTTGGAACTTCACCAAAGCTGTCTTCTCGATGTCGGGATCGCCAAACTGTTGACGGTCTCTGCTGGTATAGTCGTGCATGGCTTGTTTCAAAGCCTGAGCGATGCCCACATAATCGACAATCAGTCCACCTTCCTTGTCTGGGAAGACACGATTCACACGAGCAATGGCCTGCATCAGGTTGTGGTCGCGCATAGGCTTATAAACATACATCGTTGCCAACGAGGGCACATCGAAGCCTGTCAGCCACATATCCACCACGATAGCAATCTTCATCGGACTTTCATCGTCCTTAAAGAGGGCTGCATATTCTTTGTTCCGCTTGGCATCAATCACATCGTGCCACTCTTCTTTGTCCTGATTAGCAGCACTTGCCACAACATGCATCTTCTCTGTCCAGCCTGGTCGCATCTCCAGAATCTGACGGTAAATCTTGACTGCTGCCTCCTTATTGTAAGCCACAATCATAGCTTTGCCTGTCAGTTCGTTCTGCCTGTACTTTTCGTAGTGCTCCACAACGTCCTTGCAAAGGCTTTCTATCGTGTCTGGGTGACAAAGAATCTCTTTCAGTCCACTATTGTCTTGACGAGCCCTTTGTATTTGTTCATCTGTTGCGCCTTCGTCTTTCAAGAGGTCGAACTCGTCGTCCAACTTCTTCAAGGCTTCTTTGTTCAGGTTCAGTTTGATGACACGACTTTCGTAATAGACAGGTCTTGTAGCTTTATCAGCCACAGCCTGCGTCATGTCATAGATGTCTATGTAGTCGCCAAAGACTTCTTTCGTATCGCGGTCTCGTTCTGAAATGGGCGTACCTGTGAAGCCGATGAAAGAGGCATTGGGCAGAGCTTCACGCATCAGCAGGGCAAAGCCTTTCTTCATCTTCTGGGTTTTCACATCCCAGTATTCATCGCCGTATTGCGAACGATGAGCCTCGTCGGTAATCACAATGATATTCTCTCTGTCAGATAGCAGACCCGTTTCTTCCTCAAACTTCTGAATGGTGGTGAAGATGATGCCACCAGTCCGCAGGTCCTTTAGTTTCCTCACCAAGTCATCACGTCCTCCAGTCTTGGTGAGCTTTCCCTTCTCGTTCAGGTCAAAGCCCACGCGTTGTGGCTCCTGACGCAAGAACTTCTGACAACCTGCAAACTGTTCATACAGCTGCTGGTCCAGGTCGTTGCGGTCTGTCACCACCACGATGGTACATTCTGGGAATTTTTGTATCAACTGATGAACATAGAAGACCATTGACAACGACTTACCCGACCCCTGCGTGTGCCAGAATACGCCAATCTTTCCATCGCCACCAATGGCTGTTTCTGTGTGTTTCAAGGCCTTGCAAACGGCAAAATACTGATGATAGGCTCCCATAATCTTGGCAACCCTTCCATCCTTATGGTCGAAGCAGATGAAGTTCTGCAGCAGGTCAATAAGACGGCGTTTTTCAAAGATGCCTTGGAAAAAAGTGTCATAGTGAATGGGTTCGTTCGTAACGTTCACGCCATCCGTACTCTTCCAGTCCATAAAGCGGTTCGCCTTCGAGGTGATGGTGCCAGCTTTTGAGGTAAGCATATCGCTTGTCACAGAGAACGCATTATAGACAAACAGCGAGGGACATTTCTGCTGATACTGTTTGATCTGCAGGTATGCATCGTCCTCTTCTACATTTTCATTGCTTGGCGATTTCAGTTCTATCACCACTAGCGGCAGACCATTGACGAATACCACCATGTCACAGCGGATCTTGTCATACTCTATGACTGTCCACTGATTGCAAACCTTGAACTGGTTCTGCAAAGGGTTCTCGAAGTTCACCAACTTCACCAGAGCTGTCTTCGGGCGACCTTCTTCCGAGTATTTCACCTCCACACCGTTCTGTACGTAGTCCATCAACGTCTCGTTGCGTTGCTCCAGCGTTCCTTCATTCACGTGGGTCACCAGTCGGAAAGCCTCGTTCAGCACCTCCGCACTCAGCATAGGATTCTGTCTGCGTAGCGCATCTCGCAGATCCTCCTCATAGAAAGGATTCCTGTAGTCACGCTCCACGTCATAGCCACACTCATACGCATATCCCATATCCTGGAACAGCTGTATCAGCGTGTTCTCGTAGCTCGCTTCGTTATGTTGGTTAGTACTCATATCATTTATTATAAATCAATCATAGTTATATTATCGGCTCCAACACTATTTTTGCCGAGCTCTATAGCAACATCGCGATTAAATCTGTCAATAAAAGTATCAGCGCTATCTACAAAAAGCTTTCTTAAGTAATATGAATAATTATCGCCTTTATAATGCGTAAAGCTATCCATGGGGGCCATAGTTCTTAACCATGTCTCGTCTTGACGATACTCCTGGAAATCACTAATTGCCTTTTTAGCTTCTAAAATGAAGTTCCTTTTACTATCAGGCCAGATTGTAACTAAAGTTTTAATAATACTTTCAGTAAGGAATTCACATTTGAATAGTAACGAATACAAATCCTTTTCCTTTGTTGATATATCTAGCATCTTGTCTTTCAAATGCTCGGTAAATACCTCCAATTCGTAATGATAGTTTCTTATAAAAAGATACAAATTGCTAAGAGTCAAATAATCTTCAGGCTTTTTCAGATAGATGTGAAGGTCAATATTATCTAGATTTAATCTCATTCTTTTTAGATGTATTTCTGAGGGGTAAACCATAAATTTCTTTTCTTTCATGCGTTCTCGAATAGCATATGTAACAACATAGTTTCTATATAAGTGTCTAACCATATCTATCATCAAGCTTTGTGTTGAGGGTACATTCTTTCCACCTTTTGTACTGTTTTCTGTCGATATTTGCGCCTTCATAGTTCTCCAGCCAATCATAAAAGAACCAGCAGCAAAAAAGGCAGATACTAAAGCTGCGATAAAAGATAACAAAGCTATGATACCAAACTCTGTATTGAGTGCAGTATTCAATGTGTTATCCATAATGTTTGTCAGGGTTGAATCCTGAGGCATATTATTTGTCGCTGTCAATAAAATACCATATTGTACCATAATCATTTGAATTAAGTGATTAATGTTTTTAGATTTTTACTTCATTTACTTTCAGTTCTCCAGACATCAACTTTGGAAGGAGGGTGTCGCGGAGAGTCGCGAGGCGACGGGATTCACGTTCATTAGAAGCAACCATCCTTCTTATATAATCAAACTTCTCTATTATCTCTGCTTTAACTATATTAGATGGTGCAGGGAACCTAAAGTCTGCTAAATTCCCCTTTGTAATAAACTTAATAACAGACCCTCTAGCTGCACTTGTTATTTCGTTTAGATGATACTTAACTGCATAGAAAAGCCAGGCTGTATATTGGGGATTGTAGGGTATTAAGACGTAAGTACGTTGATATGCTTCAAACTTACCATTATACATCTTAACATTAAAATCCCCATTTCCTGCAACAAGTATTGCATTTCCATCGAATGAATAATCATCTGTCCATCCAAAATCCTGTGAGCAACTAAAGAATGGATAAGCCCCTCCTTTTGCCACATTTGCATCTTTCTTTCCCGTAATTACAGGTAAAAACTCTGAAAGGTTATATACTCTCCACCCTTTCGGAATCATTCCCAATTCACTCTCCACAAACTCACCATTTTTGAAGGGCTCAAAATCTACAAACCAAGATTTAAACAAAGCCTGTGCCTGCTGCTCCAAATTCTCGTTTATCTTACGATTAACCTCAATTTTGTCATCAAGAGATTTGAGAATGGATACCACTTTATCCATGTACTCAGAAGAATACATTGGAATGGGCATTTCTACTAGCGACTTTACGTTTAATGTAGGCTGAACTGTCGTATTTAGATTCTCATGTATGTAATGCTGTCCTTTAGGAGAATCGATGTAATATTTTACCCAAGAGGTCAACAGTTCATCTTTAATATCAATTAAACATGTAGCTCTTACAAGATTGCAACCAGCAAAGGACTTAGGGACAATTGCGGTTTTACCAATTGTACCCACAACGCTTATTAACAATTCGCCACCTAATAATTTAGTCCTTTTATATTTTGCGTCATTCTCTAACGAGGTGCTTTCAAGATCTTTTTTACATCTAAGTCCTGAGATAATGTTGTTGACCTTTATCACAGGTACTCCATTGGGCACGCTGGCACCTGGTTGAACAATGCCATATCCAATCTTTCTATCTGTCAATGTGCCTAATTTCACTTCTTCCATAAATGAGAATTTACTTAAACAAAGCTATCAATATGGCTACAATGATTGAAATCCATGTTGCCCACTGTTGCTTAGAGAATCGTCTTTCTTCCTCTGTCTTAAAGTTGTGTTTTACTAAATCCCTCAGTTCCTGACTAACGGAATAAGCACAATTGAAGAACTGAGCCAAGGGCATTTCTTTTTCAGAATAATCGCATGGCCAACATTTTTGATTTCGATTATTGTCAGACCAATTAACGTTTCTATCAGCAAGACAAATCACCTCATTATCGTTAGTAGTATATACATCTGGCTTTATTCCATTAAAACCATTTACTCCAATTGTATGGGAATAAGCACTAACATAAGGAATCATGACAATAAGCCTCATTTGAATCAACAACTCCTTTAGAGCTATCAATTCCGCAACATATCCGAGTCCATCATTAGCAAACCAATCTTCGTGAACCGCCATGTCTAAGAAAACATAGTTTCTTCCATTTTCATGAATAATGGCAATGCCTTTCTTTTCTAACAGCTTGCCCTTATCAAGAGCCTCTGCCAGAGAGCATTTCCCATCACTATATTTGACGATAGCCTTGATGATTTCCTTTTCTGTCTTCTTGAACCTCATCACTCTATTCTACATTAGCCTTTCTTTTGATTGTCATTGTTCTCCAAAAGCGCCTTTACTGCTTTGTCGAAGTCACTCTCAAGCATGCGCATTTCACGTTCGCGGTAGATTTCAAACTCACGCTCTGCTTTCTCGATGGCTTCCTGATGCGACACGGTACCAGTGCCTTCGAGGATGTTTTTACGCAAGCGCAATATCTGGTCGTCGAGGGCTGCCACCCAGTCAGCCATTGTCATGGGATTCTGCTCTAAGGCTTGGAACTCGGCATAATCCAAAAACTGAGAGGTCAGCAGGTTCAAACGTTGCAACTCCAACTCCGTCAGGTAGTTCTTTGCTATCTTCACATCGTCGCGAGTAACATAGTTTCCCTTAAAGTTGGTCATACCCACAAAGGGTTTCTCGTTGTCCACGCGCTCATATATCAGCTCTGCAGCAGTATGCTCATGGACTGCATAGTGCATCTTGTTCTGCACAGTAGAGAAGAACAGCTTGGTAGTCTTAGAACGAGGGTCATAATCGGTAGAGGTGGCATAGATGTCCGTCACTTGCTGATAGAAATTGCGCTCACTACTACGGATGTCACGGATGCGTTGCAGCAACTCCTTGAAGTAGCGATTGCCGCCCTGTTTCAGTCGCTCGTCGTCCATAGTGAAGCCCTTCTGGATATATTCATGCAATAAGCGAGTGGCCCAACGACGGAAGCGTACGGCAATAGGCGACTGAACACGATAGCCAAGGGCAATAATGACATCGAGATTGTAATGCAGTACCTCATGAGTCTGGGTTTTGCCCTCAATAGCTCCATGCTGAGTGGTTGTTCGGAATTTCCGAACTACCACTTCTTTGTCTAGTTCTTTATCTTCAAAGATGTTTTTAAGATGCTCACTGATATTCGACTTGCTCGACTGGTAAATCTCTACTAGTTGCGCTTGTGTCAGCCATACGTCTTCATCAGCAAACAGAGTATTTACACTCAGTTTCCCTTCATCATCTTTATATAGTATCAGTTTATTCTCTTTCTGTGACATATTTAGTTTTCCCAATTATATCTCAAATCCAATACTACCTAACTGCTTCTTGATCTCATCCTCCAAGCGGTGGCTCTCGGCAAAGAGGCCGCTGAGTTCGGTGGTCAGTCGCTTCATCTTTTCGTCGAATGGTTCGCCATCATCCTCCTGCTCGGCTATGCCTACATAGCGGCCTGGAGTGAGAATGAAATCTTGGGCTGCGATGTCCTGTAAGGTCTTTATGGCACAATAGCCAGCTTCATCTTCGAGAGTACCATTGCGGAAAGCTTCGAAGGTATCTGCAATCTTGCGGATATCGGGCTCCATCAGTTCACGGACGGCACGAGTCACCATCGTTCCCATATTCCTCGCATCGATGAACAGCACCTTGCCAGGCTGTTGCTTGTTGCGAGAGAGGAACCAAAGCGAGACAGGAATACCTGTCGAATAGAACAGTTGCGAAGGCAGGGCAATGATACCTTCTACAAGGTCTGCTTCTACTATCTTCTGACGGATGGTGCCTTCACCTCCTGTCTGACTGCTCAGAGCACCATTAGCCAATACCAAACCGATACGGCCTACAGGCGAGAGGTGATGAATCATGTGTTGCATCCAAGCAAAGTTGGCGTTGCCTGCTGGGGGCAGACCGAACTTCCAGCGTGGGTCTTTCTCCAGCTTGTCGGCTCCCCAGTCGCTAAGATTGAAAGGAGGATTGGCCATGATGAAGTCTGCCTTCAGCGTGGGGTGCTGGTCGTTGAAGAAGGTATCGGCATACGACTTGCCAAGATTAGCCTCCAGTCCTCGGATAGCGACATTCATGTGAGCCATCTTCCAAGTCGAGGGGTTGGCCTCCTGACCATAGACGCTGATGTTGTTGATGTCCTTCTGGTGGTTATAGATGAACTTGGCACTCTGAACGAACATACCACCGCTGCCGCAGCAGGGGTCATAGACGCGGCCCTGATAGGGCTGCAATATCTCCACAATGGTACGAACAATACAACTGGGGGTATAGAATTCTCCTGCATTCTTGCCTTCCATCGAAGCGAACTTCTGCAGGCAGTATTCATAGACACGACCCAACAGGTCTTTCTCATCACCCGAAGCCAGCATGTGGATATTGGTAAAGAGATCTACCACATCGCCCAGACGACGTTTATCCAACTCGGGACGGGCATAGTTGCCAGGCAACACACCTTTCAGTTTGGTGTTCTCGCGTTCGATAGCCTCCAAGGCATCATCAATCACCTTACCAATCTCAGGTGTATGGGCAGCAAGACTGATAACCTGCCAACGAGCCTCCTGAGGAACGAAGAAAACATTGTCGGCCTCGTATTCATCCTTATCCTCTACGTCGGCATCCGGCTCCTGCAGCAGTTCCTGATATTTCGCCTCGAACTTATCGCTGATGTACTTCAGGAATATCAATCCCAGCACCACACCTTCGTATTCAGAAGCATTCAGGTTGCCACGAAGCTTATCCGCGGCCCTCCATATCGCATCCTCAAATCCTATCGAGGTAGTATTTTCTTTCTTTGCCATTTTCAGTTTTTAGTTCTTTATCTTGTCACAGATTGCTCTGTGGGAATGTTCTTTTCAAAACCACCGCGATTCTCGCGAAGGGCGGTGGGTATTAACCTGTAACATAATTAT
>Ga0247610_10006396_pt1 | contig 12252 bp, 12 predicted proteins | sample 174DNAGHGhighgp2_FD_193483 | JGI IMG/M metagenome (GOLD analysis project Ga0247610, IMG submission 193483) | Sheep rumen microbial communities from Palmerston North, Manawatu-Wanganui, New Zealand - 1742 DNA GHGhigh gp2 | ecosystem: Host-associated > Mammals > Digestive system > Stomach > Rumen...
ATATTATGTATAGTTTTATCATGCGTCAGCATATAAAACTATACATAATATATATTATGCGCCTTTTATATATCCACAAAAACACTGTCCCCCGCCATATTTTTCATGATTTACAAAAACGCAAATTATTCCGTACAAACATTATATTATTTTCGTACGCGAACACACCTTCTCAACTTCTCACTAACAACTCTAACCACTCTTTATTCCATCGCCGCCAAACGTTCCAATTGGTCCGCCGCAATAAGTGCATCAATCATTTCATCCAAACCTTCGCCACCCGCCAAAATATCATCTAATTTATAAAGCGTTAGTTTAATACGATGGTCCGTCACACGCTGTTCCGGGAAATTATAGGTGCGAATTTTCTCGCTGCGGTCGCCAGAACCAACCATACTGCGCCGCGAACTGGTACGCGCCGCATCTTGCTCTGCCCTTTGTTTTTCATACAGTTTTGACCGCAAAACCGCCATGGCGGTCGCTTTGTTTTGTATCTGACTGCGTTCATTTTGACACGTCACAACAATTCCCGTCGGAAAATGAGTGATACGCACCGCGCTGTCGGTCTTGTTCACGTGTTGCCCACCCGCACCCGACGCACGAAAGACATCAATACGAATGTCTTTTTCTTCGATTGCGACATCGATATCCGCCGCTTCTGGCATAACGGCGACCGAAACCGCACTGGTATGGATACGACCGCCCGCCTCTGTTTCCGGGACGCGTTGCACCCGATGAATACCGGATTCAAATTTCATACGCGCATACACGCCGTCACCATCGATTTTGAATATAATTTCCTTGTACCCGTGCAGTGACGTCGCATTTTCTTCGATAATTTCAATTTTCCACCCGTGCCGCAACGCATAGGATTTATATTGGTTAAACAAATCGCCGGCAAACAGCGCCGATTCTTCGCCCCCCACCCCCGCGCGAATTTCCATAATCGCACTATTATCATCCGCATCATCCCGCGGCAACAAGGCAATTTGCAACCGTTTTTCGATATCAGGCAAGGCGTGTTTAAGTGTTTCCAATTGTTCCGCCGCAATATCACGAAGTTCCGCATCATGTTGCATTTCGGTCGCATCAGATATGCCCTGCTTTGTCGCAAAATATTCGTCCACCAACGGCAAAATTTCCGCCACATGCGAATACTCCTTGGACAATTTCGTCAATTCCGCACCCGACACATCACCAGAATTCATTTGTGCCTGAATATCGGCGGCGCGTTTTTTTATGTCCAATAATTTCTGGTCAATTATCATTTTTTTGCGCCCCCGGTCACCAATTTAATCGCGTCCGCGACCGACAAAGTTTGTTGTTCGCCCGTTGCCATATCTTTTACCGACACCTGCTTATTTTTAACTTCATCTTCGCCAATTATCATACTGTATTTAGCCATAATTTTATCAGCATATTCAATTTGATTTTTGAACTTTTTGTCCGTATCTAAATACGCCACAGATGGAATTTTCGCATCCCGCAGGGCACTTTCGACCGTCAAAGCATATTGCAAGTTATCATCACCCATAACAAGGATTGCAACATCAATCGGCCGCTGCCACCGCGACAAATCAATCTTGCCCATTTCCATAAGCGCGACCAATAGACGTGACACGCCAATGGACGCCCCGACCCCAACTATCTTGGTTTTGGAAAATTTAGACACCAAATCTTCGTACCGACCACCCCCACCGACCGCCGGCAATTCAGGATAATCGACCGAGAAAAATTCAAACACAATTCCGGTATAATACGCATGCCCACGCATAATCGAAACATCAATTTCGGCATTCTTAACCCCCATAACGCCCAACAATTTCATAAAATTATCCATTTCGTTTATCGCGGCATCAAGGTTATCAGTTTTGTTTAAGAATGAACGATAACCATTGGTAAATACGGAATTTATTTCATTTGCCCTATCCGCACCAACGGTGTCGCGCAGGCCTTCGGCAAAGTCCGAAATCTTGTCTTTTTTATCAACCAGGACGAAAACCGCGCGCGATTGTTCCGCCGTCAACCCCAGGTATTCAAACATCGCATTCCAAAACCGACGATTGCCCACCCTTACCTTTACCGACCCGACAATATCGGAAACAGATTCATACATCCGCGCAAGCGTCGCAACAATTTCCGCATCATAATTCAACGACAAATTCTGAACCCCTAAAACATCGATATCCATCTGCCAGAATTCACGATAACGACCGCGCTGTGGCCGTTCGCCACGATAGTTTCGCGCGAATTGATACACACGGAATGGGAACGCCAAATCATTCATATGCCCCGCAACAAAACGCGAAAGCCCGACCGTTCCATCATACCGCAACCCCATTTTGGTGTCGCCCTTTTGGAACAAAAATATCTGTGTTTCGATTTCGTCCCAGTTATCTTTGTCGGTCAACACTTCGGCCCGTTCGATTGCCGGCAAATCAAGCCGCGAATACCCCGCGTATTTCAAAACTTCCTGCATCCGGCGGGCGCATTCATCAAAGCAACGTTGTTGCGCCGGCAAAAGTTCTATAAATCCTGACAAAGGTTTTGTTGGTTTCAAATCCATTTTATATCCCCTATTCTATTATTTCTATACGGTTGACCGGGCATTTGCCCATTGATTTTTCTGAAAAAAACATAGCTAATAACACACACCCGAACGGGCGTGATGGCGCGCAAAAAAGAACACTTTCTGTATCATCATGCGATGATTATACATAAACCCTATGGATTTTTCAATATATTTTTCCGCCCCGCCCTAATTTGATGGTGTAAATTCAGTAATTTAAGGAACATATACACGTCTATGGCCGCATAAACGAACAAATATACAGCCAAACATACCACCATTATGGCCCCGGCGATTTCCGGAAATACCAATAATCCCCCTGATAAAACCAACATTATAATTGATGCAATCAAATCCACGCGATAATAACCAAACCCTATACGCAACATATTTATCGCAAAAAACAGCATTCGCAACGCGTTCAACAAAAACAGCACCACAAAGACATAGATTAACCCAACCGCCGCATCGTTTGGATAAACACAAAACACCACACCCAAAATCAAAGTCACCAGTCCAAAAAACACATCGTATGCACTGACACTAAACCCAAGGTTTGAAACAAAAACCATACTAACGCGATACAGTCCAAACACAACCAACCCCGCACCAATTATAAATGTCAACATCCCCAGGAACTCTATCGGACGCATCAACATTAAAATGCCGGCAACTGTGAACAAAATCGCTTCGCCCACCAAAAGCGGTGCAGTATTACGATAAATCCGCTTTATAACCTCTCCTATCTTTTGACGACGGGACCCCGGTTCAAAACCTTTTTGCATTTCTACCTCGTTTTAATTCCGTGACGAATTTTATCACATTTTGAATCCCAAGGCAACATGAATAAATACACAAAAACTTTGTTGCAAGGGCGCACACACCATATTATATTACAAGGTATGAAATATACAGATGCACATTGTCATATTTTTTCTGCGCCCGCCGACAACGTCGCCGCCCAGGTTTGTAATGCAACAACCGTGGCCGACTGGGAAAAACTTGTCCAAATTGCGGACGACCGAACACATGTCTGCATCGGCATCCACCCATGGCATATTGATTCTGCGGTGCCCGATTGGGCCGAACAAATGTGTAAAATTTTGTCGTCAAATCCGCATATTATGGTTGGCGAAATTGGAATTGATAAATATCACCCGAACATCGACCGGCAAATCGAATTTTTTGCGTACCAAATTGAAATCGCAATTAAAATGAATCGCCCCGCGCACTTGCACTGTGTCGGCGCATGGGACAAAGTTTTGCATATACTAAAAGACCGCCGCCCCCGCATTCCGATTATCGCACATGCATTCGGCGGAAACACGGCAATTATGACCGCACTTGCGGAATATAACACATATTTTTCATACGGGATGCGTGGCGACCACATTGCCGATACGGCAAAAATCGCCCCAGTGGACAAAATCTTGGTTGAAAGCGATTCCGACACGCCGTCCGCGCAAGCCGAAATTTTGGCGACCGCCACGCGCGAAATTGCGAAACTGCGCGAATGCGACGCACACGAATTAAACGAACAAATCAACAAAAATTTCACGGGGGTTATAAACTATGCCAGATAGATTACACAGATGCCGTCTGTTAATCGGCGAAGAAAATTTAGAAAAACTGCAACACGCAACCGTGATGGTCGTCGGGTGTGGCGCGGTCGGTTCTTTTGCCATCGAAGCATTGGCCCGTTCGGGTATCGGACACATAATTTTGGTCGATTTCGACAAAATCGAAGAATCAAATATCAACCGGCAACTGTTTGCCACACAAAACACATTAGGACACAAGAAAACAAGGGCTGCCCACGAACGAATTGCCGCCATTTCCCCGGACATCCATGTCACCGAATTGGACATTTTTTTCGATGCCGGCACCCTGCCCCCCATGCGTCCCGACTTTGTTATCGACGCCATCGACACAATCGCGTCCAAAATTGCACTTTACGAATGGTGCGAACAAAACCGCATACCGTTTATATCATCAATGGGCGCGGCACGCAAAACCGACCCGGCCCAGGTTAAAATAGCCAAACTTTCAAAAACGATCGCCTGCCCACTGGCACGACAAATTCGAAAATTGGTCCGCGAACGGGGTCTGGGCGATTTTCCAGTTGTGTTTTCCACCGAACCACCCGCACCACAAAAAACACCCGATAAAAACATGGGCTCTATCATAACCGTCACCGGAACATTCGGCCTGGCCGCGGCAAATCATGCAATAAAATATATTGTGAATTCAAACGATTAAAGCAAAGAATTAAAACAATTTATCGCACAAAATCTTCTGAAATTTCCGCCCCAGTTTTGAAACGACGTTTTTGAAAACATTCCTTTTGCAAAAAATACGCGTTTCATCAATAGTTGTCACAACAGGCATACTTAACCAATACGTGGAAGGACGCACATGAAAAAAATTTTGATATATTCGTTATTATTAACTGGTTGCAATAATTATCAACCCAGTGCACATTCAGATATTTATTTAACCACTATGTCTGGCACAGGCCAAAAAATAGGCGAAATTTCTTTTACGGACACCCCAAATGGAATGTTAGTAAACGTCAACTTGCATAATCTGCCATCGGGCGAGCATGGTTTTCATATTCACGAAAACCCCAATTGCGCCCCAGATATCGATGCCAACGGGAATTTGCAACCCGCCCTCAGTGCCGGTGGTCACTATGACCCTGGAAAAACCGGCCATCATATGGGTCCCAACCAAGCCAATGGGCACAAAGGCGACCTGCCGGTCCTTACCGTGCCCATGGATGGCACCGTTAACGTGTCTTTTAGTATCCAAAATTTAAAAGTCCAAGAGATTAAAAACCGCTCAATCATGATTCATGCGGGCGGCGATAATTACAGTGATACGCCCGCGACACTGGGCGGCGGTGGCGCACGCATTGCATGTGGTATAATTGATTAAATTAAACTTGGAATATCGCCATAGCATTCCCAAGACACAAATTAAAATCGGCCGCACGCCGATTTGAATTTCTGGTCGGGGCGACAATGAGTAGGCAAGCCGTGCATCCAAATATGGATGCCGGTGAACCGTCACGAATGCCCCGCAGGCACCCGTGCCGAGGGAAAGATTCGAACATTGACAAATTTTTTGTCGTTTGAATCCACAGTTCCACCATAATTTAACAAAAAATACCACCATTTCGGTGGTATTTTTTGTTAAACCTGGTCGGGGCGAAAGGATTCGAACCTTCGACACCTTGCTCCCAAAGCAAGTACTCTACCAGACTGAGCTACGCCCCGATGTGCCACAAATTATATATTATTTTTTACTTAACGCAAGTGTTATTTATACCAATCGTTGACAAATAAATCTTTTTTGTAATAATAACAAAAAAGGAATTCATATGTCCAAAAACAAAACCCCACGTGTTGGAATTGGTTGTTGGATTTTTAATCCGGCGGGGCAAGTGTTGCTTGGGCTGCGGCTTTCACCGCACGGACACGGCACATGGGCGCCGCCGGGCGGCAAACTTGAACTGAACGAAGAACCCGCGCATTGCGCCGCGCGCGAACTGCGTGAAGAAACCGGAATAATTACCCCCAAAAACGAATTCCACCTTGTTGGCATTACCAGTGATATTTACCCAGATTCACACTATATCACCCTGCACTATCGCGCGGACGGTATTACGGGTGAACCAAAACTTATGGAACCGGAAAAATGTGACGAATGGCGGTGGTTTTCGCTTGATAATTTACCGAATCCGCTGTTTTTATCCGCACAAAATTTACTAAAAACACACCCCCGAATATAATCCTTTTGATTTTCGGTGTTGGCGCACTATATAATTCACATGGAAACAAAAAAGGAGAAACCATGAAAAAAACACTTGTTGCGTATTTTAGTGCGACCGAAACAACGCGTGGACTGGCCGAAGATTTGGCGACGGCGATTGATGCCGATTTGTTTGAAATTATCCCGAAACAGAAATACACGACCGATGACCTTGATTGGACAAATAAACTAAGTCGCACAACGACGGAAATGAACAACCGCGAATGTCGCCCTGAAATCGCAAAGAAAATCCCAGACCTTTCAAAATACGAAACGATTTTTGTCGGGTTCCCAATATGGTGGTATCGTGAACCGTCAATCATCGACACATTTATGGAATCTTATAATTTTTCGAACAAAACAATTGTTCCGTTCGCCACATCCGGGGGCAGTCCGATTGGCGACGCCGGCAAAAATATGCAGAAACTTGCGCCCGACGCACGCGTTGAACGCGGTGCCCGTCTGGACACCGGCCTTTCGCCGGATGCCCTGCGCGAATGGGCAAAAAAGTGGATGTAATTTAGTGTAAGTGTAAGTGATTAGTGTTAGTGAAACGGCGCATTTGCGCCGTTTTGTATAAAAAACTATCCACTATTGTGGTTGTCCGGTAAAGCCAACCGGGGCGGTTTCATCGGGAACACTTGCGTGATACGTCGTTCCATTAAACAATACTTTTAATTCACCATTTGCCGCACCCGACGCCAACGGCACATAGCACACCGTATCATTAGGCGCCTGAACATGAATACTGGGCGCCGTTGTTGCCGCACTTAGAATCGGATAACTCAACCCCGTGGACGTTTTAAATTGCGAAAACCCGGGTGCACAATCAGTCGTACAAACACCATTGTCCCAATGTTCACCGGACTTAAGACCAATTTCACAAATCACCTTTGAATTAATGGTTGTCGCACCCCAACCCGTTGCCACGGGCCGTGTTCCACATGGACATGTTGTCCACAAATTTGTACCGGTAAACATACTGGTTATACCCTGAGATCCCAATGAAGTCACATTTTCAAATATATCACTGGGGATATACCCCGTAAGATTGGCACAACCATTGAATGTTTCCCGAAACATATTTGATGCGCCCGCCCCAATTAGATTTCCGAATAACCCGTTTGGTATTGAACCGCTAAGGTTGCTACATCCGTCAAATGTAGCAGAAAACATGGCTAACGCCGGTTTGCCACTAATGTTACCAAACAACCCGGATGGTATTGAACCCGAAAGACCTTTGCAATTCATAAAAGTGTGATAAAACATATTAGTCGCTGGTTTTCCACTTATGTTTCCAAACAATCCGACCGGTATTGAACCGCTAAGGTTGCTACATCCGTTAAATGTGCCATAAAACATGTTTTGTGCCGGCGCCCCTGTCAGATTTCCAAATAACCCCGCCGGTATTGAACCGCTAAGGTTGCTACATCCGTTAAATGTATTATAAAACATGGATGTCGCCGGCGCCCCCGTTAGATTTCCGAATAACCCGTTTGGTATTGAACCGCTAAGGTTGCTACATCCGTTAAATGTGCCATAAAACATGTTTTGTGCCGGCGCCCCCGTTAGATTTCCAAATAACCCGTTTGGTATTGAACCGCTAAGGTTGCTACATTCGTTAAATGTGCCATAAAACATGTTTTGTGCCGGCGCCCCCGTTAGATTTCCGAATAACCCGTTTGGTATCGAACCTGTTAACCCACTACAACCGCTAAAGGTAGATTCAAACATATTCCTTGCCGGATTGCCACTAAGGTTACCAAACAACCCAGATGGTATTGGACCCAAAAGATCACTGCAATTCATAAAAGTGCGATAAAACATATAAGTCGCTGGTTTTCCACTTATGTTCCCAAACAATCCGGACGGTATCGAACCGGTAAGTCCACTGCAACCGCTAAAGGTTTCCCTGAACATTGCCGATTGTGGTAAACCACCTATTGTACCAAACAATCCGACTGGTATTGAACCGCTAAGGTTGCTACATCCGTTAAATGTGCCATAAAACATGTTTTGTGCCGGCGCCCCTGTCAGATTTCCAAATAACCCGTTTGGTATTGAACCGCTAAGGTTGCTACATCCGTTAAATGTATTATAAAACATGGATGCCGCCGGATTACCACTAAGATTTCCGAATAACCCGTTTGGTATTGGACCGCTAAGGTTGCTACATCCGTCAAATGTAGCAGAAAACATGTTTTGTGCCGGTGTTCCGCTTGGCGTTCCAAACAATCCCGATGGTATCAAACCGGTCAAACCGCTACAACCCTCAAAAGTGCTTTGAAACATGCCGTTTTTCGGTGTGCCATTTGGGCTTCCAAATAATCCGGATGGTATCGGCCCAGTCAGATTGCTACAATTTCTAAATGTCTTATGAAACATATTTTGTGCTGATTCGCCACTTGGGGTACCAAATAATCCCGCCGGTATCGAACCCGAAAGTCCACTGCAATTCTCAAACGTGCTTTGAAACATATTGCTCGCTGGTGTACCACTAAGGTTTCCAAATAAATCTGCAGGTATTGAACCCGAAAGTCCACTGCAACCGTTGAATGTGGTATGAAACATACTCGCCTGTGGTGTACCATCAAGCCCACTAAACAACGCGGGTATCGAACCGGTAAGTCCGCTGCAACCGCGGAATGCGCCGGCAAACATATTTGATACCGGTTGACCGGACACACCGTTAAATAATCCTGTTGGTATTGAACCGGTCATATTAATACAACCGTAAAATGTTTGATAAAAACGTGGTTGTTCATCATCATTGTCCCCAAGTGATGGAAATATAGCGCCCAATGAACCCGATATTCCACCAACCAACGTTGGCGTAAGGGAAATAGAATTGTCTGAAGAATTTGAGAAACGTATTGCAGCTGTTACACCGGTATTATACAGTGTTGCCCGTCCGCCAAACTGTATCTTTTTTTCGCCGCCCGTCGTATATGTGCATGTATATGTTGCCGCCGTTGCCCCCGGTTTATTAATTGTATTATTACCGGAAACATCATCACCAGATAATGTTCCATTGGTTCCACAATCAACGTAAAATTCGCCCTTTGCCGATATATAAAACTTAAATTCGGTATTTTTATTCAGATCCAAATTTGTGGTTGTGACTTGAAACTTTGATTCAACACATGTTCCATCCGCGTCAAATTCGCCGTCGGCGCAGACCGCGTGCGCCACACCAACAACAAAACATAACAAAAACGCAACAAAAATTTTTTTCACATTGCCCCCCAACTTTGCCAAAAATCAAAAAACCACAAGACAAAGCATGTGGTTGGAGGTTAACGACTATAATGTTCGGAAAATAGTGGGCTTATTCTACATATCCACCGCCATCCAACCCATCTGGTTGGAGGTGTTTTATGTCCCCACGGACACCAAACATTACAAAGGGTCGCTACACCCCATCGACAGAACACCCATCGACAATTTCACTTTAATAAATTATAAAACCGAAAAGCAAGCAGAAAAAATGTTAGTGGTAAGTGGTGGTGTAAGTGTTAGTGTCGTCATACCGCTGCAAAGCGGTATCTGGTGGTTTCAACTATGACGACAGGATACCGCGTTTCCGCGGTATGACAAGAAAAAACGGGCGCGCCCGCACTCACACTAACCACTTACACTAACCACTATCACTCATACCTTAAACTATCAATCGGATTTAGTTTTGCGGCCTTTATTGCGGGCATCACACCGGATACCAATCCGACAAAAATCGCAACCGAAATTGAAACAATAACTGGCCAAATACTAAACGGCACATTATAGCCCAATACAAACCGCCCAACCCCCTGCGATAATCCGACGCCAAGTATCAAACCAAACATTGACCCGATAAACGAAATCATTATTGATTCGGATAAAAATTGCGTGATAATTGTGCTTTCTTGGGCACCAATTGCCTTGCGAATCCCGATTTCGCGGGTGCGTTCCGCGACGGACACCAACATCATGTTCATAATTCCAATCGACCCCACCAAAAGTGACACCGCCGCAATCGCAACAAGTAATAATGTCAAATAACTGCTGACCGTGTTCATCGTTTCCATAACCTGTTTCATGTCGGTTATTTGAAAGTCATCCGGGGCGGTATCCTTTAATTTATGCCGTTCCCGCAAAAGTGCCGTTATTTGGTCCGTGGCGATATTATTATCGGAATCTTGGTAAAGTTTTAACGAAATCATCTGGACGGCGTTCGGAAACCGCGACCCAGCAAGCCGTTTTTTAAGCGTGGTTATCGGAATTATTACCATATCATCTTGGGACCCCATACCCGCCGCACCTTTGGCCTTGGTGACACCAATAACGGTCATTGGGGTATTACGCACACGGATTATTTCACCCACCGGATTTTTTGGCATACCCAATTCTTCGGCCGTTTCCGGTCCAATCACCGCATATGTTGCGGCCGTTTTGACCGCATTCATTTCAAAGAACGCACCGTATTCCATTTCTATATTCTGCACGGTCGCATAACCCGGATACACGCCAACCATAGACGTGGACCAATTTTTATTTCCATATACAACCTGGGCACTGCTGTTTTCAACCGGGGACACCGCCGCAACATCGGGCAGGCGCGCAATAAAATCGACATCGTCCAATGTAAGTGTCATACGATTACCACTGCGCACACCCGCACTTTGCGCCGCACCCGCGCGAATCATAATCGTATTTGTCCCAAGTGATGAAAATTGGTCGGTAATTGATTGCTGAACCGTTTCGCCGACCGCAACCATAACCACCACCGCCATAATTCCGATAACAATCCCAAGCACCGTCAAAAAAGACCGCATTTTGTTCCCCGAAATCGACAACCAAGATTCATGTGCAATATCATAGAATGTCATTTTTTGCGCGCCTTTTGTTCGGATTTAAGCAACACCGATTCGTTTTTCGGAATCGGCCCGTCGTATGTAATATGCCCGTCATAGATATGAATCACACGACTTGCATAACTTGCGATTTCAAATTCGTGCGTAATCATGACAATGGTTATTCCCAAATCATTATTTAATTTTTTGAAAAATTTTAAAATTTCATTCCCCATTTTGGAATCAAGCGCGCCCGTCGGTTCGTCCGCAAGTATAATTTTTGGGTCACCCGCCAATGCACGCGCAATCGCGACGCGCTGTTTCATACCGCCCGAAAGTTGCGTTGGTAAATACGTTTCAAAATTTTCCAAATCAACAAGTTTTAACATTTCGCGCGCGCGACTAATTCTTTCATGCATCGGCAATCCACGATACATCAGTGGCAACATCACATTGTCCAAAATGTTTCGCTTTGGCAACAGGTTAAAATTTTGAAAAACAAAGCCGATATATTCATTGCGCACCTTGGCCAATTCATCGGGATAAAGTGTCGTTATATCTTTGCCATAAAGTTCATATACACCCGAAGACGGCGTATCCAATGCACCGATTATATTCATGCATGTCGATTTTCCACTGCCCGACGGCCCCATAATTGCAACAAATTCGCCCGGCATAATGTCAAAGGTGTTATCAAACAAAACCTGTTGCTGCCCCCCGATTTCAAGCGGAAAACTTTTACAGATTTTTTTCAGTGAAATAACCGGTGTTTTTTTCATACGCGTCCCTTACATTGGTCGTCCACCGCCCGGCGCGCCACCCATCATGCCACCACGATTATTACTGGTCCGGCTGGTACTTGATTTTTTCTGCTGTCCCATGTATCCGATTATAACTTTGTCGCCCTCTTCTATTTCATCAGATATAATTTGTGTTTCGGTTGCGGTCACCAAACCCTTGGTATACGGGACCAAGACAACATCTGACCCACGTTTAACCGCCAAATGATTCGCCGGCGTAATGTTTTCATCCGCCACTTCC
>Ga0247610_10006397_pt1 | contig 12250 bp, 16 predicted proteins | sample 174DNAGHGhighgp2_FD_193483 | JGI IMG/M metagenome (GOLD analysis project Ga0247610, IMG submission 193483) | Sheep rumen microbial communities from Palmerston North, Manawatu-Wanganui, New Zealand - 1742 DNA GHGhigh gp2 | ecosystem: Host-associated > Mammals > Digestive system > Stomach > Rumen...
GCACAGCACCCCCCACCCAAGGCAAAGCAGGCAGAGCCAAAGCAAACCCCACCCCAAGCACCCAACACCCCACCCAAGGCAAAGCAAAGCCCCACCCAAGGCAAAGCAAACCCCACCCAAGGCAAAGCAGGCAGAGCCAAAGGCAAAGCAGGCAGAGCCAAAGCAAACCCCACCCAAGGCAAAGCAAACCCCACCCAAGGCAAAGCAGGCAGAGCCAAAGCAAACCCCACCCCAAGCATCCAACACCCCACCCAAGGCAAAGCAGGCAGAGCCAAAGCAGGCACGCGCCAATCAGAGAGAGCAGCCCTGAGAGCAGCCAAAGATTTCACCAGAGCAGCAGGCAAAGCCCCACAGAGAGCCAAAGCCAAAGCCCCAAGGCAAAGCCCCACCCACCCAAAGCAAAGCAGGCAGAGCCAAAGCAAAAGCCCAAGGCAATCCCCAAAATTGAGAGCCGCCACCGCTTTCAGCATCCAAGGCATAAAGAAATCAATCAAGGAAAGCAGCCCGGAAAGCCCCCAAGGAAATCGCAAAAGCCCCAAGGCAAAGCATTCAAGCATTAAACCCCACCATCGGCAGGCCATCAGCCCCATCAAGGCCGTGCAGCCCTGAGAAAGCCCCAAGCCTTGCACCCCATCATCATTAAATCAGAACACCCAACACCCCGCCCCGCATCGGGCAGCATGGCCAAAATGAGGAAGAGCAGCCCGTGAGGCTATCCCGAAAATTGCATATCGCTATTATCGCATCTGTCAACACCCCCCCCCACCCCCACATTTCAGCCCTCAGAGCCTTAAACGTTCACACCTTTATCATCATCCACACCCCAACAAAAAGCCCGCCACAACCAAAGGCAGGGCAGGCTATCCGTTTACGTTTTTGGAGGTGCCGCTAGAACTGTTATTATGCTAAATAGAATGTACAGTTAACCACGAAAAAAGGGAACTTTGCAGTTCCCTGGTCGGCGGTGGTGTTGCGTCTGTTTGGTATGCTCCCCGTGTGTGGTACGTGGCTTTAACCTTTGCCCGCAAGAGGTCTAACCGCTATGTGTTTCACGATACAAAGGTACGAAAAATCGCCCTGATCTGCAAGTTTTTCGGGCTCTTTTTTGTGTGCAGCTGCCTATATGGAATGTGTCTAAATAGTGGTATGGCCTTAATTAGAATACGTCTAAATAAGGCCATGAGGTGGTTGGTCGCTTTCTCTTGGTCGGGGCGGGCACTCTCTGGGGGCGCGTGTCGCTCTCTCGCTGGCGGGTGCAAGTGCGCTGGGGGCTGGTGCTACGCTCACAGCCCCCAACAGACCCATGCCCCTGCCTTGCTCGTTCGCTCCCAGGTCGGGGCTTCCCTTCGGTCGCCCCGCCCACCTCGCTACGCTCGGACGCGCCCCCAGTGCCCGCCCCTCCCCGTGCGCCTCATTTCTCGTCGCGCTTTGCGCTCCTCGCCCAAAAATTACACCTTTCCCACCACTGAGCGCGTTAAATATTACTAAAAATCCGTAAAAGGTAAGTTGGGGGTTGTGGGCGGTTTGTCAAAAATTTGTCAGTTAATGGGGTTCCGCTCCCTACCTACTCCCTGATTCCTCCCGATTTGCACCGAAAAATATTTTTTTGTACCTTTGCGGACGTTACGGAGTGTCCCGATCTTCGTACCCCACCGCCCGAGGGTAGAGGGCAAAGGTTATACTTAAACATTTCTATAATATGGCAAAAAGTCCCGTTGGCGGTTCTCGTGCGTTCCTGAAAGGTCGTATCGGTTCCGATGTTTATTCTCTGGGTAAAGATGGTAAGGGCAAGCGTCAGCAGATTGTCCGCGCACTCGCTGAAGAGGTGGCAAATCCTCGTACATCAAACCAGATGTTCAATCGTATGGTGATGAGTTCTGTCATGCAGGCCGTTCATGCGATGAAAGTGATTATCGACCACTCGTTCGATGGTGTTCCCATTGGTCAGCCCAATGTGAGTGAGTTCATCCGTCGTAACTATGCACTGGCGAAGGCCGATGCTATCGCCAATCCTTCCTACAATCCATCATTCGGCATGGTGAAGTATGGCGAGAAGGGCGCTCGTCCGGGTAAGTTTGTGATTTCTTCGGGTAAGTTGGTGAAGGATGCCCGACTGCTCGCAAACAACTTCCGTCTGATCTTCAACCTCGGTGAAGGTAATATCACCGTCGGTAATCTGCGCTCTGCGATGAATGTGGGCAAAGATGGCTACATCACATGGGTTCGTCTGACTGTATCAAAGGGCTTCGAGTTCGTCCGTTGCTACCTTGATCCTTCTCTCGCTGATTCGACTGCAATAACGGCAGACAATAAGGATGCCTTGTTTACGTACGAAGGTAATGTGACTCCGACAACAGAACTGAGCAATACCCAGTTCCAACTGAAATTGGCTCAGGTGACTGATGGTTCTGCATACGGTACTATCTTATCCGATAAGGTCAATGGAAAATGGCAGCACAACACTTGTGCCTTGGAAACATGGGGCTCTATGACCTTCACGGCTAATGTAGCACTGGCCACCTATCCAGTAGGTTCTGAAATGTTCCTGAATGGTGGAGACATCTAAGGTGATCCAACTGTAAGTGAAAAGTAAAATCTAGTGTGAAATCTAACAGTTTAAGAATATGGCAAAATCAAAAAACGGCGGCTCTCGCGCGTATATCCGTGGCCGCATAGGTTCAGACGTTTATTCCGTCGGTAAGGATGGCAAGGGTGGCCGTCAGCAGGTTGTCCGCTCATTGGCCGTTCAGGTGACTAACCCCCGCACATCGTCCCAGATGTTTGGACGAATGATCATGAGTACCGTCATGCAGACGGTATCTGCATTATCGCCCATCATCGACCACTCCTTTGATGGTGTGGCAAAGGGTCAACCCTCAATCAGTGAGTTCATTCGGCAAAACTATGCCCTGGTGAAGGCTGATGCTATCGCCCATCCTTCAGAGGACAACAGTTTCGGTCTGAACAAATACGGGGAAAAGGGTGCCAAGTTGGGTGCTTATGTAGTTTCAAGTGGTAGTGTTCCCCGTAATGCTAACATCGATGCAGCCGCAGGCCCTCTGAATATCACTATCGGTGATGGCGAGAAGACTGTGGCAGACTTCCTGACCAATACTGGCATCGGCACTGATGGCTATATCACTCTGATTGGTATCAAAGCCAACGGTACGGGTGCATTCGCTCGTCTGAGCGTGAAGGCAGGAGTAGCCACCTCAACAGTCATTACGACTGAAAATCTCAACAACATCTTTGAGGTCGATGCCAATGGCGCTTACACTCTTTCGTATCAGAATGGCAATATCTCGCTTCTCCTGACGGGATTGAATGGCGATGGTGCAGCCGACTACATCATCACCAAGAAAGAGAATGGTGCCTACGTGCATTCTTCGGCCACCCTCATAGTGTCTGATAGTCTCGACTTCACGTCTGATGTCGCTCTGCCTACCTATCCAGTAGGCTCTGCCCAGTTTCTCAACGGAGGCGATATTTGATCTCCCCGACGTGACCGTCTGGATGAATCGTGCTTGCACGGTTCCTCCCGTCGGTTGGGTCGATACTCTATTCGTAAAGTTCAATCGTGATTTCGGGTTCAATGGCGAAACCATGTGGGGCGGCTACGCTGATCCAAACAAAATGCTCTTTGTCTTTACTCCCACGACGGACTATCCAGACGAAACCTATCAAGTGAGGGCCTTCAGGAATTTCTTAAGTGAGGAAAGAAGTGTACCGTTCAGGGTCGGTGATGTTGTGAGAATCCATAATGACTTAGAGGCTATGAAATCCGATGATTTTCAAATAGCGTACAACGTGGAGGGGGTAGGTTGATTCTACTCCCTCTTTCAATACTAAAAACATCATGGCAGTATCTCGTACAGGCGGTTCAAGTGGCAAACTTCGTGGTCAGGTAGGTGATACCATCTACCAAGTGAAACGTAACTCAGATGGAACATACACCCAGTATGTCTATTCCAAGGGTGGCCATACTGAGGAAACACTAACCCCGAAATTGCAGGCTCAGAGAATGTGCGTCGCTATTGTGCAGAGCATCATGCGCGACTTGAAGCCCGTGGGCGGCATTTCCTTTGAGGCAGGGCGCAACAAAACACAGTCCCTGAATAGTTTTTCATCAAATAACTTGCGGCTCGTTCAGAGGGATTGCCAAGACCATTGGTATAGTGGGAATTTATTCATCTTTCCGGCCAGACATCGCACTGATCTCCAGATAAAAGACTTGGGAGGGCCTTTCATGCTTTCATCTGGGTCACTCATGCAGAACACTTTCGATTTGGTGGAGTATGATGATAGACCCGTCGTAAACTATCAGGAAATTAGCGGTTGGGATTATCAGTTATATGGCCTCAGGTTCTCTGCATTCTTTGGCAATGAAACTGTGGATGCCTTTTTGCGTCGCCATAAAATGACGCGGTCTGATAAGGTTGTGTTTTGTGGGTTCAGGGATTGGATAGATTATACCGTAGACCCTGAAAACCCTGATGAGAGATATCAGAATGATTATGCCATCGTATCTGTAAACCCCCGCATCCCCGGTGAAACAGTTCTCACTACATCAGTACTTTCTGACTTGTTCCCGGTTACTTCTTCTATCCCCTTTGATTTCTTCATAGGGCGGAATAATGATCTCTTCTGTATCGGCTACCTTTGTGACGTACAAAACTCAGATGAACAATTCTACTATACTGGAGGATTCTCTATCTCATACGCAAAAGGAAAAAAGCAGATATCGACCTCTTTCTACGAAAACCCCGGTGGCGGTTCAGAGCCTTGGCTCCTGAACGCACAACCCGCTAACGTTTTCGGCTCATGGATGGGTGAGCCCCAAGTGAGGCCCTACCCGTCCCCGTTTTAATCATTAACAACTAATGCATTATGGTACATGATAAAAAGATTGAAGGATTCGTGGCTATTGGCAGTTTTCTTGTTGCTGCCGCCCTCGCCTTTATTGGCCAGCAGATGGCAGAGCAAGGCGATATCAGAGGCGGCACGTTGATGATGTGTGCACAGTTCTTGACTTTGTCCGCTACCATCTTCGGAATTGATTATAAAATCAAGAAATTCAAGAATAACAACAATGAAGCGCAAAATTGAATTTGGATGCTTGCTGATTCTAACCATTGCATGGGCTTTGTTTGTGCTCTGGTGGATATTTGGGGCAAGCATCCTGCCCGCTAAAGGAGCATCCCTGGGTGAATTGGATTCCTTGGATTGTGGTACGTTCTCAGTGGTCTATGACACTGATTTGAAAATACCCGTGGCCGCTGAATGGGTGTGTGCAGCTCAGTACCTGAGTAAGGCCAGACGTGAGAGATCATGGCGGTTCATCGAGGATATCCGAGTGAATGCCCCGAGGGCCTGCCATGATGATTATACTAATAGCGGGTACGATCGTGGCCACATGGTGCCTGCTGCTGATAGATCAATTTCCATATCCTCGATGAAATCCACTTTCATTATGACTAACGTCTGTCCGCAAGTCCCTGCCTTGAATCGTGGGGCATGGAAGAGATTGGAAGAGGGATGCCGGAACTATGCCCGTCATGGTGTTCAGATGAGAGTCCACGTTGATGCCGTATTCTGGAAGGCCGACACCCTGAGGATAGGCCGTCATGGTGTGGCGGTTCCTCATGGATTCGTAAAGAGTGTGTACAGTTGGCCATCGGATTCTCTATTGTATGCCCGTTACTTTCAAAATTGGTAGTCTATGAAGGAAGAGAAAAAGAAAGAGCCAAGAGGCATAAGAAACAACAACCCGCTGAATATCCGCAAGGGGTGTTCGTGGAAGGGTGAGCGGCCAGTGCAGACTGATCCATCCTTTGAAGAATTTATCTCGATGGAGTATGGTATCAGGGCAGGCTTGCGCCTGATGCGTAACCATATCAACGGATTCAAAGGTTCAAGGCCGAAAATGAACACCTTGAAGAAATTGATATCCGTCTGGGCTCCACCTTCTGAGAATGCAACGACGAAATATGTGGATTTCGTCGCTTCTCATGTGGGCCTATCCTCTACTGAAATTCTCGATCCAAACAACCGTGTTCTGATGTGCAAGATTGCTAGGGCAATGGCCTACGTCGAGTGTGGTGTTTGGATTGATCCTGAGAAATTTGATAGTGCATGGTATTTGATGTAATAGTGTTTGTCATGAGAAAAGTTCATTTTAGGTTTGTAATTATTCCCATCATTGGGGTTTTGGTTCAGGGGTGCTATACATGGCCATCCTTCGTTATAGGTGATAGTAGCGGCTATATTTCCTATGACCGAAACACCCGAAAGTTAGAGGTGCTTTGGGAAAAGCATATTGAGGTGAAAGATTCCTTGCATGGTGCATCCCTGGTCGATTCCGTTCAGGATAACAAACGAGTGAAGAAGTCATTTGAATAATTGTGTAAATCGAAAGTCATAATTTTATTGATTTTTGGAATCGACATGTTTGGGGATGGTTGCCCGTGAGGGTAGTGATCCCCCCTTTTTTATACTGCAGTATGTATTACAATGCCGGTACTCAAGTGCGCAGCTGATTTGGTATTACATTCCCATGGAGAGAAAACCGATATCATGGTACCATCGTTTTTGTGGCAGTTTGTAATACGATTCGTATAGTTTTCGTATAGTCCGAGGCCCTATGTGTACGAAATAGTACAGTTTCGTATGTGCCTGGCCTCACATTCTTCTCCAGAATGTATTACAATTCAGGAAATTTTTGTATCTTTGCCCCGTCATTCTAAAAATTCAGAGATATGGATAAAACAAAGGTTGTCACTTTCCGCATTGAGGAAAGCAAGTTAGAGAAAGTGGATGCTATAGCGAGAAAGACACGCTATTTCAAGCGTAGTAACATCATTGAGGCAGGTCTAACGATGATGATTGCCCTCGATGAAGCAGGCCTCTCAGGTAGAGCCCTCTCCTATCATCCCAGATTCGACGATATCACAAAGTTAGAATTTGAGATACGTCGTAAGGTTGTAAAGTGATAACGTAGTTATCTTCTTTAGAATCCGTCTAAATTAGGTTTTGGACGGATTTTTTAACACTTGATATTTGGCTCATTCAGAAATTTTGTCGTATCTTTGCCATCGCTAAGGATAACGGGCAACGTGAGGACGTCCCGCGAACGTAGGCAAAGAGGTCAAGCACGCTATGTGTGAGGGAGGGAATCAGGAGAGCGCTCCGCACTTTTGATCCCTCCTTTTCTTTTCCGAAAAGAGCATTTGAGATTTCCATAATGCCGATTCTAGGATTTTAGGTGTGCCCCTCTAAAACGTCAACACCTAACACATAGCAACATTATGGTTAAACAAGTTCAAGAGCGAATCAGTGTGAGCATCCGTGGCAGGGTGTTCAAACTGGTTTATGATGCAGACGTCGATGATGTGTCTGCATGTAAGCGGTGTGCCCTATTGGGTGAAGTCTGTAAAGGTTCAAGAGATATGAGCCTTTTGTGTTTGTGTGCTACCATCGTCGAAGAGCCTGCAACGTTCTTCGAGGAAGCCTCTGACGATATCCAGGTACATGGTATCAATAATCAGGAGATCACTATTTCTGCTTTGTCTGCACTCCGGGATGCAGAAAGGAAAATCGGGAATCATTCACGGGCAAAGGTTGCTCAGAAGTTAATTGACCAAATCATCTGAACACTATGAAGAGAAAATATTTCTTACATCGAATCAATGCACCAATGGATACAGACCATGTAGTCTATGTCGTTTGGTGTGGTGAGAGTGTCCGTGAGCAGAGTAAGTTAACCAAACTGGTTGCGTGGGCCTACCAAGAGGGTGCTACCTTAATGTCATGGAGTGAGGATATTGATTTCTATCTTCAAGTAGAGAGTGAAAGGTGTTTCCCGAATAGAGGATTGCTCGATTTTGGCTTCGTCAGGACTGAGATAACCGTCTCAGAGGCTTTGAAGATGGCTGAGGAAAATTCGTGGTCTAGGTACGAAAGTACCCTATCCACTCCAAAAACTTTCTTTACTGATATCAGCAAGATGATGCCTTCAAAAATCGATAAAGAGAAGCGAGTATTACACAATTCTCATGTGCTAACCTCTCAACGTAAAAACCTAAGTCAAGGTTATGGGGAAAAGAAGACAGTTATCCGATTTGTCTGAGCGTATGAATACAAATCTATTACTAAGCAGGCATTTTCTCAATGTGGTAGTCCATGCGATGGGCTACTACATTGAACATGCTGATATCAATGATCCAATGGAGCGTGAGCGTGTGAGTGCTGCCCTAACTGTTAGGGAGCGATATGCTGATGCCCTGAATGAGTTGAGAAAGCGCAAGCAAAATAATTATTTCAAATTCAAAATTAAGTAACTATGTTAAAAGCAGAATTGATCGGCAATTTGGGTGCCGATGCAGAGATTAAGAGTGGCGAGGGATATGCCTTCGTAAGTATGAGAGTGGCCAACACCGAGAAATGGAAAGATGAAGCAGGCAACGAGCACACCGACACGACTTGGATAGATGTTGTCTATTCCAAAACAGACAGTGCGCTACTGCCTTACTTGAAATCTGGAATGAAGATCTTCGTACGTGGGTACGTGCGTCTGAGAGTGTACAGTTCGAAGCAGGATAGAAAGATGAAGGCTGGGCTGACCATCAATGCGACTGAGATTGAATTGTGCGGAGGTTCCTCAGATGTAGTCCCCCGTCAGTTAATCATACCTGAGACTGGTGACCTCGTGGACGTCACAAAGTATTATCAAGCAAACGTCGATACATCGAAATGGAAAAAGGATGATGAGGGCTTTTTGGTCGACAAAGGCGGTAACCAGTATCTCCTTAAGAAAGGCGGTTGGGTGGCTCCGGTACAACCTCAGGAGGAAGAGCAAGCACAAGAGACACAGACTGAGCAATGACTAAACTAAATGCTTTCAAGTCCTGTCAGACCGTAGGCGTTCGCGCCTGCGGTCATTCTGTTTGGTTTGTGCCTGGTTCAAAGTGGATTTTCGGTAGATTCTGAATTTGGTAGCGATTAGAGAGAGGTTTGATTATATCGTAGTTTGCGGTTAGTTCAAGGTTCATTCTAATGGATGGTGAGCGAAGAAAGAGGTGTGTAAATCTCGATTGGTTGGAGGTTTATGTGTTAGAAGATAATCAGCGTTATCCATGTAATGCTGACTATTTCCGTCGTTGTGGCTATTTTGTAACTGAAAGAGTGTATGGAACTAGGCAATACAAAGAAATGTTTACGATAGAAGATCAACATGGTGAGCCCTTTCTAGAAGTTAGAAGAAATCCGTATGCAGGAGAATCAGACTTCAGCGGACTGAACGAAAGAAGTTCACACATCAGATTCGTTAACCGATATTGTTACTTTGATAATGCAGTCAGAATAATGGCAGAGTTCCTAATAAGACACGATTACGAATTGCAGCGAATATTTAGAATTGACTTGGCTTATGATTTCAGGGCCTTTGACTTTGGTGATGATCCTGAAAGATTTCTGAGAAGGTACGTAGAAAAGAAATTCAGTAAGGTAAACCAAAGTAAAGTTAGATGTTATGGAAATGACGGATGGACGAATATACAATGGGAATCTGTTTCATGGGGTAGCCCAACGAGTATGGTCGGCACTAAGATGTATAACAAAACGAAAGAACTGGCAGCACAAGGATGGTCTAAGCCTTGGATAGTACAACAATGGTTTGAAAATGAATTGATAGATAGAATGACAGAGATACCCGATGTATGGAGGATTGAGTTTTCGATGCACAGTTCAATTAAAGGATGGTTGAGGATAGAAGATAGCGATGCTAAGCATACGAAAACGAAACTTATACCCCACTCTCTTGAACTATTCGATGGACGTGATAGACTGTGGCAGAGATTTCAGGATTTAGCACACCATTACTTCAGATTCAAATATGTGGAGTATAACCAAGAGGTTAATTCTGATGGTAGCAGAAACCTGAAAAGAAAAGATCTGTGTCGAGATAAGCGATTGTTTCAATGGGATGCTGACCACGAGTTTATCAAGGTGGATAATGTGTCACGTTCATCACTTCCTTCGACTGAAAATGAGAGATTGAGGAGAGCGATAACTAGATATCGAAATAAGTCGATGGATGTGAAAGTTAGAGATTCATGCGACGTGATATTACATGCCTTAGAAGACCATATAATCGCTAGACATACTGCGACAAACTCACGAAGCGAAATTGATGCTATCAGGTTAGCGATAGCGACACGAACAAATTGGAGTTTAGATGAGGTCTACAGAAAGGCCGATCAGATATTACAAATGTTAGAAGCAGGAGAATTATGGTAAATGAATTTATGTATTGCCCTCGATGCAGGGAGTGTGCTGAGATTATGGGCCAACGAGAAAGTGCATTTGTCTTTTGTGCTTTCCTGGGTCAAGATGTTTGGGGTGATAGTATTCAGTGCCCTCATGGTGAATTATTGAGAGAAGTGTTCTGAGATTGCAAACGAAAAACTACGGTACAGTAAGTCCGTAGTGCGATTACACTACCCTACAATAGAAAAAATGAGAGGAAAGCCCTTTGCACAGAGGATTTTGGCTTGCGCGCACGTGAGCGGATTACGCCCGTATGAGCGCGCGCCCTTGCGGGCGCGCTTATCCCAGGCGATGGGGGTAGTACTGGAGTACGTATTACAAATAGGTTCCTTTGGTTCATTCTGAAGTATGAGAAAGAGAATACGAGTTCTGATAGCATGTGAGGAATCACAAGCGGAGTGTATAGCATGGAGAAAGTTAGGGCACCTGGCATTCTCCTGCGATATACAACCATGCAAGAGAAATGGAAGGCCTGAATGGCACATTTGGGGCGATGTGAGCGAGTTATTACAAGGGCGATGCCGTTTTCAGACGATGGATGGAAAATATCACAACCTGACGAAATGGGATTTGATAATAGCCCATCCACCTTGTACCTATCTATGCAAAGTCTCATCGGTGTGGATGGTGCAGCATGGCGAGATAAATCAAGAGCGATATCAGAAAATGATACTTGCTCGAGAGTTTTTCATGAAATGCCTGAATGCTCAGGCGAACTATGTGGCCGTAGAAAATCCACTCCCGATGGCGAGGGCAGAACTACCGAAGCCAACTTGCTATGCATGCCCCTCCTGGTTCGGAGTGAAATACACCAAGAAAACACTATACTGGCTAAAGAATTTACCACCGATAATGGCAGAGAAGGTGTACAGCTGCCCGAAGGAGTATGTGCATAGCAGCAGAGGTAAGTACAGAAGTAGAACGTTTCCCGAAATGGCCTCAGGAATAGCCCGTCAGTGGTCGAAATTTATCCTCGATGATATGCAGACCAGAGCGGCAGGGAAAGGCCGACAGATGGAAAAATAGCAGGCTCTTGCGGTTCATTCTGATATCCGAAGAGCAGAAAATAACATCAAGTTTAATCACAAAATTCAAAGAGTTATGGACAAAGCGTTTTTAGAGAAGGTTATCCAGATGAGGAATGCCCAAAAAGCGTTCTTTCAGAGTAAATCACCGTCGTTTCTGAGTGAGGCGAAAAGACTGGAGAAAGAGGTAGACCAGATGATCGATAGAATCATCGACGAAGAGAAAAACCCAACACTAAACTTCGGATGATTATGGCAAAGTTAACTGATCTAGGAGAAATTCAGCAGGCCGTCACCACGGTTTACGAGGCGATAGGATGCCAGTTGGATGAGTTCATCGAAACAAAAGATGTGATCGACTGCATTTCGATGATCTATGTAAACAATGACCGACAATGTGGATTGGGGCAGGATTACAACGAAGGGATTTCCGTAGTGGCCTCCAGAACACGAATATCAATAGTCGGCCAAGGTGCAATGTCATTCTACAAAAACGATGGGCCGATATGTCTGTACGAGGACGTAGTGGCCGATATAGAGCAGATCATTACCGTGATGGATGCTGCAATTGCTAGATGGCTAAATAACTTAGGATGATAGTGCGCTCCCTTTCTCGGGGCTCGCTCCGCTCGCCCCTCGCTCTGCTGCTTGTGCATTTCTCGGGGCTCGCTTCGCTCGCCCCTCGCTCTGCTGCTGCTGCATTTCTCGGGGCTCGCTTCGCTCGCCCCTCGCTCTGCTGCTGCTGAGCATAGCCAGGTATGATATTACATTGCCTGGTTGATTACTAAAACGTAAACGGATAGCCTGCCCTGCCTTTGGTTGTGGCGGGCTTTTTGTTGGGGTGTGGATGATGATAAAGGTGTGAACGTTTAAGGCTCTGAGGGCTGAAATGTGGGGGTGTG
>Ga0247610_10006398_pt1 | contig 12250 bp, 10 predicted proteins | sample 174DNAGHGhighgp2_FD_193483 | JGI IMG/M metagenome (GOLD analysis project Ga0247610, IMG submission 193483) | Sheep rumen microbial communities from Palmerston North, Manawatu-Wanganui, New Zealand - 1742 DNA GHGhigh gp2 | ecosystem: Host-associated > Mammals > Digestive system > Stomach > Rumen...
TGGAATGAAATTTTGAATAATTACTCTGGCTTGATTTCGTTGATTGCGGCAATTGGTGCAATCGGTGCTGTTATTGTTCCTATAGTTATTTTCAGGAAACAGCGTAAATATGATGAAGAAGCAGAACAAAGGCGTAAGCAAGAGATTCGTCAGGATGCTCACGATAGGTTAGAAGCTAAAAGAATCGCTAATGAATCTCCTTTTGCTAGGCTAGCGGGTGTTGCAGATGAAGTTGAAGAAAAAACATATTTGGAAATTCGGGCGAAAAGAAGGTAGTATGGGAATCTCATTGTGAGGAATGGTAGCGGCAAAGCAATTTAAGTGAAGGTTTGGAAAAAATGATAGCAACTGATTATTGCAAAAAAGTTTTTGATGGAACTCACGATTCTCCGAAGCCTGTGGAGAATGGTAGACTTCTTATTACATCAAAACACATTGCAAATAGAAGTTTGGATATTTCCTCGGCATATTTGATTTCTGAGGAAGATTTTGAAAATGTGAATAAACGTAGCCAGGTTCATCAATGGGATATTCTTTTCTCAATGATTGGAACTGTTGGTAATGTTTATATCGAAACTTCGGAAAAGATTGATTACGCTATCAAGAATATGGGGGTTTTTTCTTGCCAAAACAAGGAAAAAGCATATTGGTTGTATTATTATCTACAATCTCCTTTGATTCAAGCGAAGATTGATGCTTTAATGGCGGGGGCTGTGCAGAAATTTGTTCCGCTTGGTTTTTTGCGTGATTTAGATATTCCGGAATACACGGAAAAATCAAAGAAAGTTGTTCAAGTCCTTTCCGCATTAGATGATAAAATCGCCCTGAACAAAAAGATGAACCAGAAACTCGAAGCAATGGCAAAACGCCTATACGACTACTGGTTCGTCCAATACGACTTCCCCGACAAAAACGGCCACCCCTACAAAACCACCGGCGGCCCCATGACCTACAACCCCACCCTCAAAAGGGAAATACCTGTGGGCTGGGAAGTAAAAACGCTGAAAGAATGTATCAAGCACATCAATACGGGTTTAAACCCAAGAGATAATTTTGTATTGGGCAATGGAGATATTAAGTATGTGACAGTCAAGAACCTTACGACGGAAGGAAACATTGATTTTTCAGGATGTGATCTTATTGATGAAGATGCTTTGAAAAAGGTGCATAAAAGATCTGATATAGCAAAAGGGGATGTACTATATGCAAGTATATGTCCTTTGGGTAGAAGTTATTTGATAAACAAGGATCCTATTGGTTGGGATATTAATGAATCTGTTTTCTCCATTCGTCCAAACTTAGATATGATTTCATCAGAGTTCTTATCAATGTTTCTGAAAGATTCTGCTGTTGTGGAGAAAGCAAGTAAGATGGCGACGGGGAGTATTTTTAAGGGTATTAGGATTAAAGAATTAGAAAATATGATTCTTGCTGTTCCCGTCAAGGATGTGATGGAAAAGTTCTCTAAGCAAATAAAAAATCTTATAGAATTAGAACACAAGAATACTGAACAAATCGCTCACCTCACCGCCCTCCGCGACAAACTCCTCCCGCTCCTAATGAACGGGCAAGTAGTGATTGATTAATTTTAAAGGAAACGCTCATGATTGGATACGAAGTAAGTTCAGGAATATGGTTTGAAACTGAGTTCAACTCTATAAAAAAGAATAAGAATCCCTTGCGTCCTATATATGAGGCGTTTACGAATGCTTGGGAATCATTATTTGCAACTGATAATGCAGAAAAACTTATAAATATTGATTTGTTTTTGAATTCTAGTTCAATGGATGTCAAATCCTTTGATAAAATTATCGTTGAGGATAATGGTTGTGGCTTGAACGAAGATAACTATGATCGCCTAAAAACATTAAGGAAAAACACCAAAGGTTATCATAACAAAGGTACTGGTCGAGTTCAATATTTACATTTTTTTGGCAAAACAAGAATAGAAAGTGTCTATAAAAAGGATGACGTTTCTTATAAGAAAATCTTGGAGTTGTCCAAAAGTGAATTGTTTCTTTCTAATCGTGCTTTTATAAAATGTATTTCTGACGAACAAACAGATGAACCATTAACGACGAAGGTGATATTTAGTGATCCGTTGGAAGAAAAAGATCGTTTATTTTATGAACAGTTAAAACTTGATGACTTAAAAGACAACATCATTATTCATTATATGGTGTTGTTGTGTCAACATAGGGATGCTTTGCCTAAAATTACACTGCGATTGTTTGTTGATGGAGAACTGGCAAATTCGTTAGCAATAGAGAAAATAGACATTCCTGATTCGGACGATAAAGTTGATTTTGATGTTAATTATTCGACTGTTGAAAATCGAGAAATTGTAACGCTTCCTAAGTCAGAAAAGTTCTGTTTCCACTCTTTTAAGATAGAGCAAGACAAAATCCCTCAGAATTCCTTGTTACTGATTAGCAAGAATGAGGTTGTTGACGAAAAAATTAAGTTGCCTTTTCCTGAAAAAGACAGCTTTGAAGGATTCCGCTATTTATTTTTTGTGTCTGGGGATTACATAGATAATAACGATTCTGATTCAAGGGGTTCTATTCATCTTTGTTCTGAAAAAGATTTAAAAAAGGCTGCTCGCGAAGATGACTTGTTTGGTGACGAATGTATAACCATTGATTCTCTCAAGAAATCAACGTGGCATATTGTAGAGAACAAATATCCTGTTTTTTATAATAAAAAACAAGCTATGTATTCAAATCTAGAAGAATTAAAGACGATGTTTCTTTTAGATGAATCTGCTGTTGATGATATCAGGCAATCAATATCTTTAGACGCTAAGGCTGATGAAATTCTTTCGAAAATATACAAGATTGAATCTAGAAAGATAGCCGATATTGATGCAGAAATAGCAGAAATCAAGAAAAAGATTGAAAATTTAAATCCTGCTTCTGAAGATTATATGGATTCTTTGAAATCAGAAGCTGAAAATCTTGTAAAAAAAATTCCCGAACAACAAAAAAATGAGTTGTCAAAATATGTTGCTAGACGAAAAATTGTTTTAGATCTTTTCCAAAAGATCATGGATGAAGAGGAACAGCGGCTTAAAAATGATAAAGCCATTGATGAAGATGTTCTTCACAATTTAATATTCCAGCAGCATTCTCAGGATACGGGTGATAGTGATTTATGGTTAATAAATGAAGAATACATTTATTTTCAGGGCACATCGGAATCTTTCTTAAGCAAACTGACATACAATGGACAGCGTGTTTTAAAGGAAACTTTAACGGAGGAAGAAACTGAGTATAGAAGAAAACTGGGAGAAGATGCTTTTGCCAAGCGAACAGATGTTTTACTTTTCCCAAAAGAAGGAAAATGTATCATAATTGAATTTAAAGCTCCTGATGTTAATGTGAGCCATCATTTGCAGCAGATTTCGCGTTATGCTGCGATAATAAATAATCTTTCAAAAGATGAATTTAAAATTCATTCTTTCTATGGGTATTTGATTGGTGAGAAAATAAACGACGATGATGTTCTCGAACATGACGCTCGTTATAAAAAATCTGAATTTTACGATTATTTGTACCAATTAGATATCCCAGTGCTTGGAAAATTTGGTCGTGCTCCTGGGACATTGAATATGGAAGTAATAAAATATTCAACAATTTTGGAACGAGCTAAAAACCGAAATCAAATTTTCATTAATAAATTAATCGGAACGGATTTATATTTTTCAAATGCTTAAAAATAAGGATTGTCTAATGAATTTTAGTGTTGATTGTTTAGAAATTGTTCAAGATGATAAGCGTTGTATAGAATTGTACAAGAATTTATCATCAAAAAAATATTTTTTTAACGATCTTGTTCGCCATTCAGAAGGATGGGGCATCCCCATGGTTAAAGAATCACTAGACGGGATTTCTTTCCATTTGGTTTAGTGAGAAGCCATGTATTTTTTTATTTTAAACTAATTTTTACAGACAAATAAAGAAATATTTGTTATATTTATCATGCCAAATGTCATTTATGGCATTAAAGAATGACCGTGTAGCTCAGCTGGATTAGAGCGACCCCCTGCTAAGGGGTAGGTCGGGGGTTCGAGTCCCCTCACGAAGGTTTCTCGAGGAGGAATTTTCGTGAGGGTTTCGAATCAAATAGGTTTTGCTGTCTATAGAAGGAAACGCAACTGGTTGTTTATGTTGCGTTTTTTATTTTGCCAACCCTATTTTTTATATGTGCTAAAATAAGGTCTCAAAATGGAATCTATCTCACCTATTAAGAATATAACTAAAAGAACATTTGATAAATACAGAGGTGTTTTTAGCGGGATACCTCTTCTTTTGGGTCAAGAAATTGCGTGGTTTTCTGATAATGAAGAAAAAAAAATAGCGACTATCTTTTTTGATAGGATTGATTCGAATTATTCAGCAATTGTCTTTGAACGTGATGTATTTGGCTGTTTTAAACAAGCGGATCTTGAAATTGATTTCCCCACCCCAGAAGATGCTAGGCAATGGATAATTAAAATAATGAATCAACACGCCTCAAAAAATAGGGCGCAAAGCAAGAAATTGGAGTTGTTCAAAGATATTGTAGCGACGGGCAAGCAGAACCCTATTTACAAACAATTGAAAAATGAGCCCGAATGGAATTCTGCAAAGAATCTGATTAATGAGATTATCCCATTATACACCGATATAGACGGAAATTTTATACAGCAGTTTCAATCCGATGGCTTTGATCAAAGATTATGGGAATTGTATTTGTTTAACTATTTTAATGAAGAATATTTAGAAATAGATAGATCTAAAAGTTCACCTGATTTCGTTTTAAAGAAAGATAAATATGTGGTCGGGGTGGAGGCTGTTACCATATCAAATAGAACCGATTTCAAAAATGAGTCTAACGCTAATTACAAAGTTCCCGATGAAAATTATCTGCTAAATGATATGCCCTTATTGTGGAGCAGCGCTCTTTTCAATAAGCTTGAACATAAATCGCAAGATAAAGGTAAAAGTGAAAAAGTACATTATTGGGAAAAAGATGGTTTAGTGGGAAAACCATTTGTAATTGCGGTTCAAGATTTCCACAGAGAATTTAGCATGACATGGAGTCAAAATAGCTTAAGTGAATTATTGTATGGATTTCGATATCAATCTAATTTAGAAAATGGTAATCTTGTTATTACGCCACAAAAAGTTGAATCGTATACTAAAATAAACGGCACAAAGATATCCTCTGGCTTTTTCTTCTCTCAACCAAACGCAAAATATTTAAGCGCAGTTATAGCAAATCCTCTAGGAACTTTATCCAAATTTAACAGAATTGGAAAAGAATTGGGCTATGATAAAAATAATACAATCATGGTACATCGAGGACTGTGCTATAATCATGAAGAAAATGCTACAAAACCAAAATCTTTGGAATATCTCGTGAAAGAAGGAAAAAATGAAAAATGGGGAGATGGAGTAGTTGTATATCACAATCCAAATTGTCTTTATCCACTAGATGAAGAATTATTTCCTAATGCATGCCATTATCGCTTAAAAAATGATTTACTTGAAACGAGAACGCCTCCTTTTTCTCCATTTAGCTCTATAACAACCATAATAAAAAGAGAAAAATAAAGTTTTTTACGGAACCATGTTGTTTATGCGGAATTATCCACAGTTAACAAAGAGATTGCTTTATTTACAAGATTGCAAAGATGCTGTTTCTACTTTGTTTATCCTTGAAGCTCCGTTTGATAAAGAGCTTGTTGATAATTGTCCTTGCGTTGGGGATACTGGCGTAAGTATGTCAAAAGCTCTATTTAATCCTAGCTTCGAAATTTCATTAGGGAATATTCTAAATGGAAAAGTTGAACCCATTCCAACCAACGCAAATAATTACGCTATTTTTGACACATTCAAATTTCCTATAGATTCGGCTGTTGCTGAGAAACTTGACATATTATTAGACAATTTATGGTCAAAGGGAAACTTGCAATGGAGTAAAATTAAAGAATTGGATGGAAAAATTGGCCGCAAATTAAAAAGAAAGCAAGTTGAAACTAAATATTATGATCGACCTTGTCACTACCAAACACTTATTCACTATATACAAAATGTCGACTCCAACGTCTTAAAAAAATTTATTTGTGGTTATAAAAAAGATTTGCGTCAAGCAATAATTACGTTTAGGAATTTAAAAAACATCGTTGTTTGCGGATTTATAGCGCAAAGTATATTTTGTTATGCTTATAATTTGCCTTATTGTATAGTTCCTTATCGAAAAGACTTTATTGTATCAAAAAGAAGAACAAACATTCGTTTTGTGGATCATCCAATAAACGCATTCCGTAGAGGGAAAAAAACTCATTGGCAATATACTGCTGTAAATAGAAAGCCCATTATCTTAAATATCAATATCAAGTGTTGAAAGGTGAATTGTTAGATGAGATTTCTCTCCATTTGGTCTAATGTGGAAAAAAATTTCTTCAATTTTTCCACAATTCGCTGTTGCTCCGCTAATGAAGGGTGCGGAATTGGAAAATTTCGCATAGTTTCCAGCGAAACATTTTTATTGTCGAACTTTCAGTGTAAATATATATCAGAACTAGTATGTTGGATATACAAAGCAATGATTTCAGTGGTATTTGAGGGCTAATTTGATCGTTTTCTGTGGAAAATGGAGAAATTGTTGCTTTTTGTCTTTTTTGGGGGAAAATTGAATGTAGTTTTAGAGAGTATGAAATTCTACAAAACACCAATGTCTGAAGACGAAAATCCTTTTTCATTTCTAGAAAAAGAAAAAGGCCATAACATTATGTTTAAGCCTCGCAATGATCTTGAAAATCCTATAGCTCTTTGTGAAAGATTGGGACTGAGGGATGAAACAAAAGAAATTATGGAGTCTGTGCCTTTTGTGGGCTTGTCTTCTCAGGGGCGAATTTGGGAATATTACGTTATTGGCTTGTTTATTGACGAATTCAAGATAAGAAAACGCGCCTACAAGAAGTTGCGAACAGCGCCGATTAAATGTGGTCTTCAACGTTACGAATATTGCAGCAATTCAGAAATTGGCAATAAAGACTATGACTATTGGGTCGACCTCTATAAAGATAAAATCAAACCCGGAAAATCTCAAAAAAGTGAGATGCGCCCTTTTGTAAAAAAATTAATTGCAGCCGGAGCACCTTTAAGAGCCATTGCTAACAAAAGTCTGACTCAGGGAAGGGCTAAGGCGGCAAAGGCGTTCTTTGAATATCTTACACAGGATTTTTTTGGTGACAAAATATCCGTAAGGTCTTTTATAAAAAAAGATTTCTATGAACAGTTGCGGTATTTGTTTAAGCAACCCAAAATTTTAGAGAAGTATCCATTAAAAGTTTCTCTGCTTCTATGCTTGTACGGATGTAATCGTCAGCGGGATGATGATCAGTTTTATGTTGATTCAAAATTCGCATTTAATGTGGCAAAAAAATTGAAGGGTATGGAGGTGGAAGATGAGGATTTTCGCGATGAAGTAGTAGAACGGTTGTATTCTAGTAAAGGGAATCGTTTTTATCCGCCGTTTTCGTATGTGTATCAATATTATCGAGAAAGAATCAGTATTTATATGCATTTGGATGTTTGGGCGAAACTGATAAAAGATACTTATAATGCCTCGATGTTGGAGACATGATGACGAAATACTTTATTGCGACATATAGTGCTCATGGCACGATTATCCGAAACTTGGTGGGTTCCAATGAATTGAAGTATTTGTGTGTCAACTGTGGAGGTTTCAAGTGCCCGCGAAATTGTATTGATATGTTCGAAGATGATGTATCAATGTTCAAAAAATCTGTAGCCATAACTAAGAAAACATTGCATGCTAAAGTCGTGCTAAAAGAAAACGGTGAATCAAATGATTTGTGGCTATGGACCGGTAATATGCGTCAATCTACATTGAGCGACCGTAATATTCTTTTGACAATTCCTTTGAATACGGAGAATAAACAAAGGGCTGAAAAATGGTTTAAAAATCTGGCGAGCAAGAAGGGGATTCATTCGAATCATTTGATATACGATGAACGAGTTGGCATATCATCCCCAAAACAAACTATGTGGGATTCTATAAGCAACTCTATTAAAAATGCGCTTAAGGGAAATAAAGAAAGGTTAAAGGTGTATGCTTGTTCTCCTTGGGGATCCAAAGAATTTGTTGACGCTCTTTGCGAACACCTGTCTTTGCAAGATGCTAAAATCAGTTTGTTTACTCGGAATGTTCCTGACAAAGATTTTTGTTGGATGGATTGGGCCGAAGAGGGTGTTTCGTGCTATGTTTCTAAAAACGGTCCTTTCCCGCATTATAAAATGATTTTCATTACTCGGGAGTATAAAGATTCGGAGAAAATAATATGGTCCTATATTGGTTCGGCAAATTTTACGCAGTCTGCAATGTTTAGTGCGAAAAATATTGAGCATGCCGCTTTTTTCTATGATGAATCTAAACGTTTTTCAGATCTACTTGCCGACCTCAAGACAAAGAAAATGTGGGAATTAAGAAACAGGAAAAAAATAACGAACGAAAAAGAAATTCCTGAGGAAGAGGAGGAATGTGAGAATTATGATATTGACGGCTTTAAATATTTAGATACCGCAAAGAAACTTTCTTTCCTTTATGAAAAGAAAAATTGTCAAAAAGTTTTAGATGACTGCTATCAAGAAGATTTAAAAAATGCAAAACAAAACAAGGAAGTGCAAATATGGGATTATAAATACGACAAATGCAAGTTTAGTTTTTTCTTTTTGGGCGATATTGATTATGCGTATCATTTACGTGTTCAATTAAACCCTAAGGATCCCTGGTATAACATAGATGTTCCTAGAATTATAAGTGAAGCTGCTCCAATTAGTCCGTCAACGGTGAATCAAAAACTTACTTCTCTTCTTGACATTCCTGCGAAGTGCAAAAAAGGAAAGGGTCCCCAAAAAGGAAAAAAGAATGATAACGGAAAGCCAAAGGATATTAAACGATTGAATCTTCGGTTCCCTATTGAACGAGTGGTGAATGACAAGAAATTTATAGAGAAATTGAAAAAGAATCTTGGAAAGGTTAAGATTGCTGAAGGCTCTTTTAATGACGAACAAAGAAAAAAGGTTGCAATTTGGTCTAAGTTGGTAGAAAATCTTTAGGGGCTATTATGGTTAAAAAAACTGTTCAAATCAAGGCAATTTTGCAGGCGCAGAAGGAATGCTGCAAGAAACTGACTAGCGTTATAAATGGTTTTTTCGACGGGCACAAAAAGGGTAGTGTAAAAGTTTTTCCACTATCTATCCCTACAGGATGGGGGAAAACTCGGGTAACGATAAGATCAATTTTGAATACAAGTTGTAAATCCACGGTGGTCTTGTGGCCGCAAAATACTTCGCATGTAAATGAAATCTGGGCAAGTAACTACAACTGGCTTCGCCTTATAAAAAAAGATGCGCAGGAAGACAAATCATTTAATTTTTGGATGAAGATAGGCGAGAATAGATGCACTCCACAAATTGATGAAGAATTGTTGGGGAAAAAAGAACTAGAAAAGATAAGAAAACGTTCATTCTTTTTTGTAAATGACACCTTTAAAGTGAATAAGCATACGTTAAAATGTTTATATAAGAAAAATCCAGAACTTTCAAAAAATCTTATTTTTATTATTGATGAATGGCATTCAAAAAATATTTTGAATGAATATAAAAAAAGTGGTTTAGATCAGTATGATTTTTGGAAAAATTTCCTTTTTGGCAAAGATAAAATAATCAATGAATTAAAAGTGTTCGTTCTCCTAGTATCTGCGACGCCGGTTGCATCAACTTCTCATATGGATTCTGTGAAGGACGATGAAGATGACGAGAAGTATAAAAAATCTATTGAAGAGGCGATGGAAATCTTTTCAAAGCTTACATGTTGCTCTGATAGGGATGTGGCGCGGATTCAGAATATATATAAAGAGCCGATTTCAAAATCTGTGCATAAATTGGTATTAGAAAAAAATAAAATCAAAAAATGCACTTTTGGGAAAAAATGGAATTGGGCGAAAGAATATGTAGGTCTTTACAAGAATGGTTGCGAAAAAAATGTGCTGTCCCATTTGGTTTATCTTAATGATCAGGCGTTATTTTGGCGAAGTGCTGTAAAAAAATGGGATGCTGAAAAAAGTTTGCTGTCAAAAATTCAGAATTTTAATAAGGTTTCATATAAGCAGGAGGCATTGAAGACTTTTCTAAGCGAGAATAAAATGGCGAATAAAAATAGTCGCCGTAAATTCGTCATCTTTTGCCACCATATAGCGATTGCGCAAGCATTAGAAAAATATTTAAATTGTCAAGATGCTTTAAAAGTAGGTTCAGGAAAGAAAAAAATGATTGTGCATACTATTTAAGTGGTGAACCGAAAAAAAGTGATAAAAAATTTCAATCTTTTGTGGAAACAGACTTGAAAAAATTAAAGGATAATCCGGAACGAATATGTTATTTGATTGTGACTGATAAGCATTCGCAGGGAGTGTCCTTCCACAAATCTATGGCATGGCTGATTCATTATGAACTTTCGTGGAATCCTATTCGAATAGTTCAGCGTTTTGGACGTGTATGGCGAATCAAGAAATCGGGCAATGCCAAATCTGAATCCTTGACATTGACAAAACCTGTGGCTTTTTATGTTCCGTATACGTATTCATCTGAAGAAGAACAAATCCATAGATTGATTAGACGATGGAAAATCTTGAAAAAAATTCAAGATGAATCTGATATTCATGTGAATCTTTTACCTATTGATTATGAAATTGCCCTAGGGCATAGAATTACGCCAGAGCCATAGGGTATTATGGAGAAAGAAAATGATATACCCATCTGAAAGTGATTTGTCTCGGCCAATCTATATTGAAGATAGTCCGTTTTTATTCCATTATACGACATATTCTTCCGCTTTGGGAATTTTGATTAGTCAACAAATGCGAATGGGATCACTCGCAAATATGAATGACCCATTGGAATTTGAAAATCATCGCGGTGAAGGACTTGTTTTTTGCGGCAATCCTTCAAATAGGTATCTTGCTAAAAAGGTTTTTGAATTTGCAAATGCTGTAGCAGAAAAAGATAGGGCTGTTCGATTGGCATCTTTTGCGGTGGATGGAGGAAATCAAAAGGATTATTACAACAATTTGTGCAAGGGATGGGCTCGATCAAGAATGTGGGCTCAATATGCAGATAATCATAAAGGCGTCTGTTTAATTTTTGACAAGGATAAAATAATAAAAACTTTTAAAAAAGAATTTAAAAAACCTTGCAAAACATATTGCAATGCGGTGAATTATACTAATAATTTGGAATCCCTTAGGGAAGCTTTTAGTTCGTCATGTAAATCGCTTTTGACTTTAGATAAAATTGATTATCTGTTCCAAAAGTGCGAAGATTTTGAGGATGAACAAGAATTTCGTTTACTGCTTATAAATAAGAAATTGAAAGATTCTAAAGAAATAGTATCATTTTCTATAGCAAATTCAATTTGTGGTGTTATAACAGGTGCAAAATTTCCTAAAGAAAACGAATTAACCTTGCAAAAAGCTATAAAGTGCTGTAACACTGAAATAAGGCGTTTCTATATATCGTGGCATTATGGAATGCCAAATGTGACGGATCATGAATATCACAAATTAAGGGTCAAAGAAATTTTAGGTGAATAAAAGTCTATCATTTTGCCAACGTTAGCAAAATGGTATTCCTGAACTATTTCCATTTTGGAAACGGTTCAACTACCGAGGAAATCTCGGCGGTTGGGTGATGTATTGGGTAATAAGTTGGGTGAATGGTTGAGTGATAGGATAAAATCTACGGATACATCGCAGACGATACTTACTTAGGGACTATTTTGTTGACGTCAACAAAATAGTCTTTTATTTCTTCCACTTTGTAATTCGAACCTCGCATTCAGCTTTAGGCAATCGCATATTCAAGTTCATCAAGGCTTCAAGGTTCTCTGCAGCCTCCAAAGGCGACAACAATCCATATTCAACGAAATTGTCAAACAGGTAGAGAACGCCAGAAACCTTCACGTTGTCTTTTTCTGCAGCAGCACGAAGTTTGCCGTCGCCCGTCAAAAGCCGTCCATCAACCTTTTTGGCATAATACCAAACGGAACAATCTGCAATCGAGGTATTGTTTTTGCTGGTAGACTGCAAAAGCAAAATTTCGCTAAATTCGTCAAAATCAAATGTCGCGACACCCAACTTTTTCGACTTGATAAACTTCTGAATGATCTGTTGTTGTTC
>Ga0247610_10006399_pt1 | contig 12249 bp, 3 predicted proteins | sample 174DNAGHGhighgp2_FD_193483 | JGI IMG/M metagenome (GOLD analysis project Ga0247610, IMG submission 193483) | Sheep rumen microbial communities from Palmerston North, Manawatu-Wanganui, New Zealand - 1742 DNA GHGhigh gp2 | ecosystem: Host-associated > Mammals > Digestive system > Stomach > Rumen ...
ATTATAGGTCTTACCGTCACGAATGATAAAGAGTTGGCCGTCCTTAAGCAGCTTTTGGCTATTATTGGTCTGATCTGGCTGGGAGATGATTTGGTCAATAGCCTGGAACGGGTTATAGTCCGGATCCTCACCCCACATACCTACGTGGTCACGGATAGCACCATACGTAGAGTAGTTGAACGAGTTGCAGAACATCTCCATGAATTTAGCCACGTAGGTCTTACCATCGGCTGCTACAATACGGAATTGTCCGGTGTAGTAACCATAACGGTAGCCCTTCTCGGCTTTCTCCTCGTCGTATCCGTCGAACTGGAGACGGAGCTCAGCTTCATTAGCCATGATGCAACCTGCCTGCGTACCGTCTGTATTGAGATAAGTACTCTCCAATTCAAGATTCGAGCGCGATACATTATATACGCCGGAGATAGCATCGTCCTTATCCGTATAGACGAGGAACCAAGGCTGCGGATATCCGCCGTTACCATCGCCTTCTTCGCCGGTAGCGAACATAATCATCCAACCGTGCTTGCCGGCAGGGAACTGATCTACATACTGATCCAGATAAGCAGCTTCCATGCCCCATACGTTGAGCACGATAGCATCTTCCGGAATATCTGTGGCTTTGGATACGAAGGAGTTACCTTCGATAACGTTACTTGCCTCGAAATAATTGCCGTTAGCACCTTGGTTGAAGGCCTGTACGGTCCATGTCCATGTACCGTCCTCCGGCATAGTGGTCGTCTTGGTAGTACCGTCTACTGTAAGTGTAGTATAGAACTCGCCGTTGAGATAGAGTGTAATGACGTATCTGTCAGCCAGCGCGTTTGCATCCCATGTGAAGGTGACGTTATCGCCGCCGAATACTTCTGCATGCGGGTTCTGCGGCTCGAAATTATTCACACCTACCGTGAAGTTCACCTGTACCTCCGATCCCATCGGGTTTTGATTCCTGTCAATCACCTGCACAATCGCGGTATAGGAAAGACCTTCCACTACGTCCACTACGAACGGACTTTCCGGACGATCTTTGGTATCGAAGTTATCATAAGCCACAGTCTCGCCCGACCATACGCGAACATACAGACGCTCACCTTGACCGAACTCAGGGGCTTCCCATGTCAGCGTAGCGGTTTTCTTATCCTCCGCCACTTCCGCCTTGAGGTTCGCCACTTTCTTCTCTACCAGTGTGAACGGGATATTCGCCAGTTCTTCGCCGATAGCATACGTGCTCGTATTCAGCGCGTTCACCTCTACATGGTAGGTTCCGGGCTTGAGGCCGAGTTGTGTACCGACGTTTATCACGCTTGCCTCCCATGAGGAACCTTTCTGCATGGTTTCTGCATTGACGATCCAGCGGGTCGAGCAATAGTAATGGTTCTCATAGTCATCATCCGCGGGGAAACTGATACCGTCCGCATAAGCGAAACGGTCGCACTCACCGGTTGTAACCGGGATACGGGCAATCAGAGTGCCGGCCTCGTCAAACAAACCGATAGCGAAAGCCTCAGCGGAATAGGAATACCAGTGGAACTGTGCCTCGCAGTAACTGAGCGCCCAGATGCCTGCATCCGGAATAATCTCTTGGCTCGGATCCACTTCTCCGGACTTACCAATTTCGGCTACAATGAAATTATCCATGGATAAACTTGCAAGGTCGCTCGTACCGCCGGCAAAGCGGAAAGCAATAAACTTAGCCGTAGATGGCAGGTCCTCGAGCGTAACAACCACTTTCTTATAAGCAAGCGTACGCTCAAGCGTCTTGAGAGAGATGAAGGTCGAAGCCTTGTTCGGATTCGTCATATATCCCACCTCGAGCATACCACAACCATCGGTAGTCAAACTGGTCTTGTATTCAAACGCTACCTCCAGGGTATTCAGCGGCGCGTTGAAAGTCGGCATAGCAAATACCTGTGCGCTCTTCGGACCTCCGCCAATCGCCTGAAGATGTGCCTGACCGGTTACCGTGGAAGCATTACCTTCTTCGTCATATGTCTTATCTTTGACAATACTAACCTGCGTACTGCCCTCTGCGAGCGTCCAACAGTCAGGAGCCGCAACGGAGAATTCAGAACCGGTCTGATCGCGGGTGAAAGTCTCAATCCAAGGTACATTGAATGACGCACACGGGGTCTTGAACGCCACTTTCGGAGCCAGACTCTGCTCGGTCTCGGAGCAATAGGAACGTACATAGAACACATAGTCTGTCTCCTCATAGAGATTATTCAGCGTGACGGTCTTGGCTGCCACCTTGACAGCCTCACTCCAATCAGCCTCTTCTTCAGCCTCGAGCAGCAAGTACTGATACTCGGCAGCATCGCCCTTCCATGTGAAGGTAGCGCTATTCGCAGAAAGATCGCTCAGCACAATATCCGACGGGGTTTCGCAGCTGGATGTACCCTTGATCGAAACGCCCTTCACGTCATCCAAGAAGATACCATCGGTACCTCCGGTCTGATGGAAGCCGATATAAATCGCTGCCCCCTGGTACGCACTCAGGTCAATCGTGTACTCTTTCCATTCGGTTTTCCAGAGATGGTTATCTGCTTTGGAAGAAGTGGAGTAACTCTGCAGCAGTTCGAATGAACCTGCATCTGTACCGCCGAGCGAAACCTCAATACGCAATTGTCCGGTAGAGGCATAGTCGCCTACGCACGCGGAGAACGTCAATTTCTCGCCGGCTGCCGGTTTGAGTTGCGGAGTGATAAGCCAGTTCTCTGTACCCGAGACCTCTTGGATTTTGGCACAATTATGCTGGAATTTAACCGCTTTCTTCCATCCATATCCGGCATAGCCGTCAATCGTGGTCCAACCTTCAGGCGGAAATCCCTCGCCTTCGAAACCTTCATTCAGCGTCTGTGCGCTGAGACCCGTGCAGAACAATGCTGCCACAAGATAAGAAAAGATTTTTTTCATTTGCTTTTGATATTTGAGTTATTTTTTTTCGGGATTACGGGATTACGTGATCACGGAATTACGATACTTCCCAATTACAATTCTATGCCCAAGGCATTGTAACGGACACCGTTATGGATAATGACGAGTTGACCCTCTTTTAGATATTTTTGATTTACGATTGCTGATTGCTGATTGGATATTGCCTCCGGGGTCTCTTCCGGCGCTTTGCTGATGACCATATCGTCAATATAGACTATCGCCACATCCTCCGTACTTGCGCGGAACGCGAGACGCTTTGCCCCAGAAACCGCTTTGAGCGATGCATTCTCCACATACGCATACTCTTTGGTGGCCGGATAAGAGGATACGGGTACGAATACCTGGTCGGTTTCAGAAATCACCATGTAGCCCAACTCCAACGAAGCGTTGTAATCAGCAGTGTTGTACCAGAAAGAAATAGCGAGCGTATCGAAGTCCACGTCAAACTCAGGCATCACAATAATCTGCGAACCGGGTTCGTTGAACTGAACAAACAGACAGTTCCTGGAGTTATGACCGCCCATTGACGTAACATAAGAAGTATGTGCATTGCCGTAACTCAAGTACCAACACATCGGCATGGCTTCTTCCGAATTCTCGAAATCTTCTATCCAAGGAATTTCTGTAATTGCTGCACATCGGGTAGCCAGTCCGTCATTCAGATAGTCACTGAAGCGGACGCCGTCACATGCCGAGCGCACGAAGATACCATAATAAGTTGCAGGCTGCAAACCTTCCACTTTCGCTTTGGGTTCAGATACCCGAATCGCCTTGCTCCAGTCGGGCTCTGCCAAATAATCCTCTGAAACATACACTTCCCATTGTGTCTCTTCGCCGCCGGGAGTCCACTCGAAATAGATAAAATCCGTTCCTGCATTAAACACCGTAAATTTCCCCGGGGTCACACAGGGAGCAATCACTTCGCCGCCGAAGGAGAAGGTTGTCTTGGGAAGGAAGGCTGTACCGCCGGAAGGCACAGAAGGCATTGCCGACATATTTCCAGCATGAATCTCGGTCACGGCAGATTGCGAGTCTCCGATAAAAGAGGAAGATGCATAATTCCCTGGCGTCTTGGTCTGGATATCCAGCAGAAGATTTCCGTCTGCATAGGCAAAAGGCTCGTTCAAAGGCACCACAATCGTGGGTTGTGAAGCATCCAATGTACCTTCGTAAACCTTGGTAAACTCCGGAGTAAGATAAGAATACTCACTGCTCCAACTCGCTGTAAAATGATCTTCAGCCACAATGGCCATACTGACATTGAACACGGCAGTGAGCTCCTTGGGAGCTTGCTCATTCATGTGGAACGTAAGGGAATTGATGACTGTTCCCTTCATGTCCTGCAGCAATGCGGCGGGATAAATCATCTGATGATGCGAATAGCAGTCCCCGTTGTATGTATCAACCGGAGCTTTCTCGCTGGTGGCGGAACCATCCGCGACAGTCAGTTCGCCTGCATAGACACTGATGGCCATACATGCAGCACAAAACATAAGCAATTTTTTCATACGTATATAATTTTAAATATGCGCACGGATTAGTCAGGAATCTGCGTATTCGGGTCACCTCCACCACCAAATCCTAAATCGGGATTTTTGGCACCGGAGGCACAGATGATGGTTCCTAATTGGAAGTTCGCTACGTCCATAGACGGCTGAATATATAATTTCTTTGTCATAACTTTTTCTCCTTACTCATTAAACATTAAACATTCAACCATTATTGTAATTTCTGTCCCTGGATGGTATATTTCACTCCATTACGGATGATGAGTACCTGATTGTTCTCAATGCGTTTGAGTACATTGTTTCCAGTCGTTTGAACGTTCTTCATTTCAGTCGGTGTACTATGTCCCTCGCTGATACGAACTACCGCTCCGCGACGGATAACCGGCATCATGACACTGCCTGCCGGAATATTGAAGTACGCGCGGAAGCCTTTGATATATCCTGCTGCTGTCGGATAATAGAGCAAGTTGTTCGTGGAGAGGTACAATGTAGCCTCATTATTCGCCTCCAGAGGGAACGGATCGAAGACAGGATACAGAGTAAGTGTACATCCATCCTCAGTCGGCACAATCGTACTACCGGCAACCGTCACATCGCGGAACTCCATGGGTTGCAAAGCATCCGCTGTTCCGTCATAGCGTACAAAGTATGCCTTACCAGCCTCTACCGCGTTTACCGTGCGCAGATAGATATCAACGATATCTGAGGTACGATCCACCTCGGCGTGGTCATACTCACGAACAACGAATCCGTTAAGCGGGCATTTCGTATCTGCCAGTTGCTCTGCACTCAAGGCAAACGGCAAGCTGAGCGATGCATAATTACCCGTGCGTGCAAGCGAACGCTCAAGAATAACATCCATTGTACCGCCGGCAAGGGCAGTCAGACGCGAGCTGTTATCCGTAATGCTTGCATCATCAGCAAATACCTCCACATGCGAGATACGGATCTCGTCAATCGAGAAGTCGCGCTCTATCGAGCCTGTACCATCATAACGGATAGCGAGGTTCTTGGCCTCTACCGGCAACGTATTGAGTGCAATGCGAGCGATGGTAGCCGATTTCGAAAGAGTCTCCAATGCAACGAAGGATGTCACGTCTCCCGGAGTTGTGATATAACCCACTTCCGGCGTCTCGGCATCGCTTGCAATTGAATAGCGGATAGAGAAGGTCGCATTGCTGAGGTCTGCGGATATCTCCGGCATTACCACTACGTGACCTGCACCCTCTTTACCACCCGGCAATACTAACCTACCGCCGGATACATAAGCTGCATAATACGTCGGATCTTCCGGATGGAGCTCCCAGCAATGATTCAGAGCTGCGTTGAAGTCCTCGGTGAACGGAATCGCCGTTATTGCTGCACAATGCGTCGTGAAAGTCGTCTCATCGCTCCAGTCACTCTTATTCTCGTCGCCTGCGCCGCAATCCGCCTGAACACGTGCAACGTACGATGTACCTTCAGCCAAGCCGGTGAGGGTGTACGGATTCGTAGTTACAGCAACGCTCGTTGCAGCGGTCCAATCTGTAGCCGGAGCCAATTGGTACTGGATATTCCATGCCGTAGCCGTTCCGGTCTCCGTCCAAGAAAGTTGAGCACTATTCGAGGTAATGTTGGCGGTAAGAGCCGTCAAATCGGTCGGTTTCTTACATGTCGGCGTATAACGAACGGTGAACTCATCGACATATGCGTTGGAGAGATCACCCGTGCCAATGTATTGGATGGCTATATAAGCAGCCTCCGCAGGCGCACCGGTGAGTTCCAACTCATAGATATTGTCGCCATAAGCGGAGCGGTTCTCCAGTGCCTCAATAGAATGGAAGGTCGTTCCATCTGCCTCCATGTATCCTAACGTGAGGGTTGAAGATGAGTTACGATACCAGAACGAAATACTGAGTTCATCTACCGTTGCCGGAGTGAATGCCGGAAGAACGAGATATTGCTCGCCGCTTGCATAGAAGCATACACATTTCTTGTCGGTATATTCATCTGCCCCATAAGCTGCACTTCCGCTAACTACTTGCGGATAGGCGGTTGCTGAAACTCTATCCCAACAAGCAGGCAGAGCGCCAGTCGTCTCACTCTCAAAGTCGTTCGTGTAGGGCACAGCAGCAGAGATCGTCAGCGGAGCGCACTTAGTGGTAAACTCAAGCGAAGCCGTCCATGCCTCGTCATCCTCAATCGCGCAAGCTGCCTGTACCTGTACCAAATAGGTAGTAGAAGCAACACCACTGAAGTTGTACGAAGTACCGGATATAGTCTCTTTGGTCCAATCTGCGGCATCAGATGCTTTGTAGTGAACAGCCTTGGCATTGCCCGTCCAAGAGATAGTAGCCGAAGTGGATGTGATTGTCGAAGCCGCCAAATCCGTCGGAGCAAGACAGGTCGGAGTGAAGGTCTGCTTAGCCGTCGGAGCACTACCGCAGTGCGAACGAACATAGAAATCATAAGCTTGATTAGCCGTCTTGCCGGTAAGAGTTACCGTACGCAGGCCATCAGTTAATGTATTCCAATCACCGTCCGTCAAAACGGCATCTGCTATTACACAAGCATAGTCGTACTGCGTCTCGCCCAAATCCGAAGCTTCCCAAGTGAAAGTTGCACCCTCGTTAGTCAATGCGGTACGTTGAACATTGACCGGTGCTTTACACGTTAATTTAAGAGCCACTTCGATATTGTCAATGTATGCATAGGTATAGTAATTACTCTTTATGCCAACTACGCGGAATGCGATACGTGCGCCATCCGGAGCATTGGATGGCATTTCTACCGTTGTAGCAGATGATCCATATGCATTGTCTGTTTTAGGCAATGCTTCACCTACGCGAGTAAAGGTGCTTGCACTATAGTAACCTACCTCCAATTGTCCGTAGTTGCTATTTGTGTTGCTGTTCTTGTAATCAAAGATGATTTGCAGGTTCTTAATCTCCGAATCGAATACCGGTAGTTCGACAATCTTGCTATATGCTCCATAGGCGCGAACCACTAAGCACTTATCTCCGGTTTTTGCTTCAGAAGATATAACCTTTGCATAGTCATATGAATTATCAGCAGTCGGTGTTGCCCAGCATGAAGGCAATTCATCAACCGTAGCACCTTCAAAACCTTCGTTCCATGTTACTGCCTTCGGATCACAGTCTGTACGGAACGGAGCAGCCAATTCTACCCATCCGCTCTCGTTACCTGTACCACATACAGCCTTTACGCGTGCATAATATAAGGTATTCTCGGTCAAGCCGCTCAATATATAGGGGTTTGTAATCGGAGCCGTAGCATCCGTCCAAGACGAACCATCCGTAGAATACTGCAAAGCAAAGTTAGCCGCAGCCGAAGTCCACGAAAGGGAAGCAGAATTCGTTCCGATAGAAGTGGCATCTACTTCAAAAGTTGTCGGATTAGCACAAGAAGGAATCTCTTCTATTGTAATGTCATCTACAGCAGCCGCATAGTCAGAAGAACTATTCGCTTTATAGCGGAAAGCCAAACGAGCTCCGGCAGGAACATCAGTTAACTTGAACGGTGTTTCCGTGTTCCAGACAGCTGCTTGATCATAGGCTTTCAGCAAAGTAAATACTTCACCAACGAAATAACCCAATTCAATTTTACCACTACTTGAGGTGCTTTCTGCTTTGTGCTTGAAAGATATTTGCAAAGTACTCAATGCTGCATCAAAAGTTGGGAACTTGATATATCCGTAGTTTGCGTTGTTACCATTGAAGAACAAGCCATTATCGGAAAGGCTCAAATATGAATTACCGGAAGCGCTGACCGTGATAGACGGATAATTGGTCTTATTGGCATCTACTGCTTCCCAACAAGTCGGAACCTTTCCTGATTCCTTCGTGCTAAAATTCTCATTCCATGGTAATGAAGATACTGCATCACACTCCGTGCGGAACGGTTCAGAAGCAGCACTCCACTCACTCAAATCACCGCTACCGCAGTCGGTCTTTACGCGTGCGTAGTACAAAGTATTACCACTTAAGCCGGTGAGGGTGTACGGATTGGAAGTTATGTTATTGCCACTATTAGCATTCGTCCAATTCGTGCCGTCCGTCGAGTATTGGAGTTTCCAAGCGCTCTTTCCGTTCTTCTCCGTCCATGAGATTTGTGCAGAATTAGAAGTCATATTAGATGCCGCAACACCAGCCGGCTTAATACAAGTCGGTGATGGCTCAATATGAATATTGTCCACATATGCCGAAGCCGAAGAAGAGGCACTTCCTGCAAAACGAATAGCTATATACGAAGCATCCGCAGCCGCACTGGCCAATTCTTTCTCGTAGAACGTATAGTCGTCGGTATAATCCAATGTTTCAATCGGATTGAATGTGACACCGTCAGCAGCAATATAGCCTACCGTCAATTTGGCAAATACGCTGTATGCGCTTTCCGGACTCTTGTAGTAGAAACTAATCGTCAAATCTTTGATTGCTCTGTCCATCTTCGGTAAGCGAACTATTTGCTCGGAACTTGACAAACCACCATAGAAATAGAGCGATTTACTGCCTGCATAGGCATTCGTACTTCCACTAAGAACATACGGATATTTAGTACTATATACCGTAGCGGATTGTATATAATCCCAGCAGTCTGGTAGATTGCCACTACCGGTTGCAGAACTTTCAAACGTCTCATTATAATCGCTTGCATCAGCCGGTGCGCAAGGAGTCGGGAATGCAGCGGAATTAGCACTCCAGTCGCTCTCGTCGCTGCCACAAACAGCTTTAACGCGAACGATATAGTCGGTATTGCCACTCAATCCGGTCAATGTGTACGGATTAGAGGTAATACTATTTCCTCCATTAGCGTTCGTCCAGTTTGCTCCATTATCCGCAGAGTACTGCAGCTTCCACTCGCTTGCGTCAGAAGTCCAAGAGATAGATGCCTGGTTATAAGCGGTTGCTACACCTGCTGCATCAGTAGGAGGCATGCAAGAAGGAATCGCAGTAATCTCAATATCATCAACCATTACTGTTCCACTACTTGAGCCACCGCCAAAACGGATAGCCACGTACGAACCGGCAGGTGCACCGGTCATCGGAGTCTCAGCTTTTGTTACATCAGTTGTTATTGCAAATTCTTGCAACGAAGTAAAGGTCGCAGCATTCTTCGGATTCGTAATATAACCTACCTGCAATTTACCATAAGAGGCATTTTGGTAATAATATTTATAATTGAAGGTTACATACAAGTCTGCTACATTCGTAAATGGAGGCAGAATAGCGATTACATCCGTTGTCCCTCCGTAGAAATAGAGATAATTAGAACCTGTGATCCGATAATAAGAGGAATTATTAACATAAGGATAGTTGCCTCCTATACCCTGCCAACATGCGGGCAAAACGCCAAGTCCTGTTGACTCGGATTCAAAGTTTTGTGTAAAGCCAAGTCCATTAACAGCCACACACGGAGTTGTCTCTGTAGCCGAGGTGCTCCAGTTGCTTGTACTACCGCCACAATCTGCTTGCACTTGGATCTCGTACGTAGTTTCGGCGGTAAGACCGGTCAGAGTAGCCGAGCACGTCGTACCGGACACAGTCGTGGAGATATTATTAACTGCTGTCCATGCGCCGGAACCTATACGATATTGTGCGTTCCACTTAGTCTCACTATCGCCCTTCGTCCAAGAGAGATTGATGCTCGATGCCGAAGCAGCAACAGCAGAAAGTCCGGTCGGCTTGGCGCAAGAAGACTGAAGCCCCACACGAATATTATCAACATATGCGCTTGTCGCATAATTCTTATTTCCTGCATAACGAATTACAATATTTGTTGCCGTCAGAGGCACTGTGCTTGGGAAGTTTATATCATCCGTCGAAACATAATCCGTACTTTGCGGGAAGGTTTGTACATTTACATAGGTACTCATATCCTCGGGATTAGTGACATAACCTACCGAGAATTGTTGCGGATACCACTCTGTCGCAGCTCCGTTTTTATAATCAAACGATATGCATAAATCTTTGATTGCTTGCTCAAATGGAGGTAATATTGCGCATGTTGTAACACCACTTGTTCCTCCATTGAAAGCAAGACTACGGCTATCTCCATCACTTGCATTTGAACCAATGACATACGGATAAGTATAGCCACCGCCTGTATATGTCGCACTACCCCAACAATCAGGAATAATACCGCTTCCCGTTGTTAGTCCCGTGAACGATTCACTCCAACCGCCACTTACATCCACACCTACACATGGAGTCTTGAACGCTTTGTTTATACCTGTACTTTGGTCACTCGCTCCACAATAGGCACGAACATGAAATTTATAGTTTGTTTCAGGAGACAAACCTGTAACCGTTGCCGTAGGGGTTGTGTTCGCAGTCTGTACGGAAGCAGAAGTCCAATCTACCGTAGAGGCAGCCGGCAAACAGATATACTGCCAAGACGTTTCAGAAGCTCCAGCAGTCCATGTGAACGTAGCCGAAGTACTGCTTAATGAACTTATTGCCAAAGCAGACGGATCGGTGCAAGTAGATCCACCTGATGGAGTAGAATATGTAATATCCACTTTTGCCAAGAATTTAGACCGCCCATTTGCATTAAATGTAGTTGAATTAGCATTTTTTCCGTAAACACTTGTGTTATTGGACATTGATTTCCCATTAAAATATGCATTGGGATAATTTCCCTTGCTGGTACTTTTCACTTCCACCATTAAGTTTCCACCTTTATACACATATGATGTAGTAAAAGTAATAGGAACCATCCCAGTTGTTCCACTCAAGGTTCCTTCATACACAAGGACGCTTGTCACAGATTCAGTATTCCACACAGAAGATTCATCGTAGTTAGTTGCAGAAACCTCCGACAAATAGACCTGAAAATTCGATGTCCATGCATCACTCAATGCCGCCTTTAAGTAGAATGACATTCCATCTATTTGTTTGCCGTTTATGGTCGTTAACATTGAAGACGGATAAATCATCTGAGAACGCACATATTGATCACAATATGCGCCATAAAAAGGGTGATACTGGCTCGTCGTTTGTGTACCATCTCCCGCTACTGTTAAAGGGCTAGCCCCCCACGCCGCGGCAGATACGCAGCACAGGAACAGACACGTCAAATAAAGTGAATAAATTTTTCTCATAACCTTAAATAAACCTTTATATTAATACCCAAATTTTCGTTTCTCTTACATACGCACAACGGGTGATACGTGCACGCAAGTACAAAAATAGGGCGCAAAAGTACGCATTTTTTTTGATATAAACAAAAATAGTTAGCAAAATGTTATGATTTTCTTCATTTTGCTAACTTTAGTTTACAACCCAAATGTATTTGGGCATTTTCGTGATGATTGATTTAAATAAAACTTTATCTATGTTTATGGCTGATTATTTATAGGAATTTGAAAAATTCAGAAGATTTATTTGAAAAGTGATCGTTAAATTTATTTATAAAAGCAGTTTTCAAATAAAAATTCGGGGTACGTAGTACTATAAATAATCAGTGTTTTATCTGTTTTTTTACTTATTTTTGAATTATTTTTAATATATTTTTCTTTAATATTATTGCAACAGCGTAATGCCGGCAGCGGCACAACGATGCAGTTCTTCCGCCGACCACTCGCTGACTTGCACCTCGCCGATATGCCGTTTATGCAGCAAAATCATGCAGAGGCGCGACTGCCCGATACCGCCTCCTATCGTGAGCGGTAACGTACTGGTTAACACCGCTTTATGGTAGTCCAATTGTGCCCAGTCGGCATGCCCTGCGGCTGCTAACTGACGCTGCATGGATTCGGCATCCACACGAATGCCCATCGAGGACAATTCCACCGCTTTGTCCAAGACTG
>Ga0247610_10006400_pt1 | contig 12249 bp, 17 predicted proteins | sample 174DNAGHGhighgp2_FD_193483 | JGI IMG/M metagenome (GOLD analysis project Ga0247610, IMG submission 193483) | Sheep rumen microbial communities from Palmerston North, Manawatu-Wanganui, New Zealand - 1742 DNA GHGhigh gp2 | ecosystem: Host-associated > Mammals > Digestive system > Stomach > Rumen...
AGAACTTTGATAGTACAGAAACATTGGAAAGTATTGATTTAATAGCTAGGGGATGTTTTGGAGATGAAACTACCATAGGTAGCTTATTTGTTGCTTTCGTAAATAATAATCTTGACAAGTTGATGTCTGCAGAAGAAATGTTAGATGGTACTTGGGCTGATACAAGCAAAAAGATTAAAGAGAATGTAACAAAAGATGGAATGTACAGAGCAGATATTGCATCAGTATTAACCATGCGTTTAATTAATTATATTGAAATGAATGAAAAAGATTCGAAGAAAGCCGATAAAGCTATTAAACGAATTGATGAAATCATTCATCATACTGAAATTCTTCTTACTGAGGATTTGATTTTCAATTTAATTAGAAAGCTTAATGGTAAATTCCCTGGAAAATGTGCAAAGATGTTGATGGATCCAAAAGTTAGAATTAAAGTATTAGGATAATGAAACAAATTAAAGTTAAAGGATGGTTAAAATTACTTACATTTGATTCTGATGGAATTTATTCCTTTAGAGATTACTCTGGCGAAACAAGATCATATTGGGAAGCGTCTGATGTAGAAATCCAAACTTTAAAAACTAATATCAAAAAAGTAACATTGCCATCCATTCAAGATGGTGATGTTATTTACTTTGATAAAAGTGCTAAATTTCCTAAGTTGCTCTTAAGTCGATTAGATTTAAAAGCAAAACGAACTGTTAAAATTGAAAAGTGTAACAGACTAGTAGTAGATGAATCAATTTTAATAGATCGTGCTGATTTAGATAGTTTAGAGGCTGGATATCTTGTTTTAGTTGGCGGAACAGATGAGGAAAATTACAAACAAGCTTTTTATATTTCTGAACAAAAGATTTTAGAGATTGGAGAGCATAGTAGCATTACAATTGATTTGATGCAAAAATATTTACCAGGGATCTGGAAAAAAGTTATTGTATCTACAACTAAAGTTAATGAGGAATCAATTGAATTGTTAAATACATATCCTGAAAAAATTACAACCGTTCAACAATTAGCTGCTTATTTAAATTCTCAACTTCCTCCATTAGATGATAATTGTGCAAGTTCAATTATTAGCTTATTTGGAGCTAGCTCTGAAGATAAAAAGTTAGCTATTAATATGGCTGCTTCTTGTAATCTTTCTCCAATACTATTTGATATTTGTGAAGCAATTGGAAAAGGAGTTGGATCTTTTGATGCTTCCACTTCAAGTTCAGTTAATTATAAATATTTTAGTGCTTTATTAGGAACAAGTCCTAAGGAAATTTTAAGTAAGTGGAAATATGGTTATTGGGATAGACATAAAATCGCTGCTAGATTGTTTAATCGCGCTTTAATGACGCCTGAGCAAAAATATAAAGCTTGGAAGTATTTTAAAGATTCTGTTGTAAATGATCGAGGATATCATGTTGATCTAACTCCTGGAAGTAGATATACTAAGTTTTTTGAACAATTTGATATGCCTTTGACGTATGACCCGAAGCGAGAGACAGACACTAGCGATAGAGAAGTGGAAACAGAACAAGTGTAAGGGAACAATAGTAGCTGCAACTGGAGTAGGTAAAACTAAAACAGCAATTGATGCTATTCAAAGGGTTTTAAATAAAAATCCTCAAGCTAGAGTTGTTGTAGTAGTTCCTACTCAGATTTTACAGAATCAATGGATAGAAAGATTAGCTAAACGAGGATTAATATTTAATATTGATGTATTAGTATTAAATACCGCGGCCAAAAGACCATTTCCTTGTAAAATGTTAGTTATTGATGAAGTTCACCGAGCCGCAGCAGAAGAGTTAAGTCAAGTTTTTAAAAATTGTACACCAACATTTATTTTAGGATTGACTGCGACTTATGAACGACTCGATGGAAGAGAAAAAATTATTCTCGATAACTATTGTCCAGTTGTAGACGAAATTACAATTCAAGAAGCAGAAGCAAATGGATGGATTTCTCCTTATAGAGAATATAAAGTAATGATTACTGTAGATCTTACTGCATATAATAAAGCAAATCAAACATTTTTAGAACACTTTGCATTTTTTAATTTTAATTGGGCTAACGCGATGAGTTCTGTGCAAAGTGAGATTTTTAGAAAGAATTACGCAAGTTTAATAGGATCTACACTTAAAGAAGTTACTGCCCATGCATTTGCTTGGAATAAAGCAATGCAGTTCCGAAAGAAGTTTATTGCAAATCATCCTAAGAAGATTGAAATAGCTAAAAAAATTCTCGGAGCAAGAAAAAATACCAAAGCAATCACATTTAATAGTAGTATAAAACAATGTGAAGCTTATGGTTTTGGATACGTTATACATTCCGAAAAAAAGAAAAAAGAGAATAAAGCTATTTTAGACGAATTCGCAAAATGCGGGCCAGGTTCTGTATTACATAATTCCAGAATGGCAAAGGAAGGATATGATTGCCCTGGGATAGGATTAGTTGTGATAACTGGTTTTAACTCAGACAAGACTTCTAAAATTCAAGAAATTGGACGTGCTGTCCGATTTGAAGAAGGAAAAGAAGCAGAAATATTTACTTTAGTATTAAAAGGATGTCAAGATGATAGATGGTATAAAAAAGCGTCAGTTGGCATGAAATATATTGAAGTGGATGAATCTGAATTAGATGACATTCTTGCTGGAAATATAGCACATAAAACAACTAAAATTCAAGGAGAATTCAATGGATTCAGATATTGAATTAACAATTAAAGATCAAGATAACCTTTATAATATGTTAAAAACAGGAGATGAAGAAACTGAAAAATTGGCATTTAGTTTAATTAGTCAAATCAAAAAGCCAGGAATATTAATAAATATAGTATGCGGCACTGAAATTTTATCTTTTGATCGATATGTAAGAAGGCATGCTAAAGGAACACATTATCGTTTATTTGGCATTTTTAATCCGCACCCTCTTTCAGAAGAAGAAGCATATTATAAAAAGTTACTTGAAAGATTATTTAAGTATTAATTGCATTAATACAATAAAGAGAGGTTTCCACCTATACTCTTTAAATATGCGTTATGAAAGGTTAGTTAATGCAACACGAAATTAGTATTGACAGAGAATTGCAGTTTATGATTAAATATTCATTAACGCCGGAGGAGTATTTCTTATTTAAACTCTTATTTTTGGCTCAAAATGAGCATGAAGAATATTTAACTGCGTTTTATTCTCAAGGTCAATATGATCACAAATTGAGCGATTTGTTACATGCTCTTATAGAAAAAGAGATAATTAACAAATCTTATGTTGTTCCGCAGGAAGGAACAATTTTTAATCCACAGGATGTGGAATTAAACAAACGAGTCTTGAATCAATATTTACAACATTCTCAAGACTTAGGAATGGATTTATTTGAACATTATCCTCCGTTTACAACAATTAACGGAAAAACATTTTCATTGCGAAATATAGCTAAAGGTTTTAAATCCTTTGATGAATTTTGTTTTGAATATGGAAAAGCGATTAAATTCGATCCGAATAAACATCAAGAAATTATCGATTTGATTGATTATGCTAAAGATAATAACTTGATACACAGCGGATTATGTGATTTTGTAATTAGCAAACAATGGCTTACATTACAAATACTCAAAGATGAAAATTATGGAACTTTTGATGCAATAAGTAGTTTATAATGGAAAAAGGTATTGAGAAACTTATTAAAACCATTGATAGTGGTCGAGAAGGATTTAACAAAGGGTTAAGTTCTGGTTTATCAAAACTGGATTCTCTTACTTATGGCGTAATTCGAGAAAACATCACTTTAGTTGGCGGATCTTCTGGAGCTGGAAAAAGTTCTTTAACTTTATTTCAAAGTGTTTATAATCCTTATGTTGAATTAGTTAAATCGAATTATTCGTTTAATGTTCATTGGTTAATTTTTTCTTATGAGATGTCCGAGACATCATTGTTAATGCGACTATTATCAATGCATTTATATGATGAATATGGATTAGTAGTTTCTCATGCTGATTTAATGTCATTTGAAGGTAAACTTCCTGACGAAATTTATGAAAAGGTAAAAGAGTCTTTACCTTGGCTAAACGAATTTAAAAAACGTTGTACTATTGTAGATAAACCTACTACTGCTCGAAAGATGTATGGAATTTGTAAATCTTTTGCTGAAGCACATGGTAAATTTGTTCCATCTAATTCTTGGGAAAAGAATGGAGAAGAATATGAATCATTTGATTATGTTCCAAATGATCCTTTACAATATTTAATTGTTTTATGGGATCATGTTAAACTAATTAGTACTCAGCAAGGACATACTTCTAAACAAGAAATTGACGAAATGTGTCAATATGCAATTTATTTTAGAGATAAATGTAGATTTACCTGGTATATAGTTCAACAATTAAATAGAGCATTTCAAGATATGTCTAGACGAACTGAAGCTGGAGGTGCATATCAAGATATACAACTATCAGATTTTAGTGATACTGGAGATACTGTAAATGCATCAAATACAGTTGAAGCTATATTCTTTCCTTATCGAGAAAGACTTACTAAGTGGAAGGATTATATTATTGATCCTAAACGAGGTGGTCTTGGAGAAAGAGGAAGAACTGTTTCTGTACTTAAAAACAGAGATGGGCAAGCTGATAAATTTGTCGGAATAGCTTTTTATGGCGAATCTCATATTTGGAAAGAACTACCAAAAGCAAACGAGATAAACGATTATAGTATATATCAAACATTAGATAATTTACAAACTTAAAAATGTTAATAACTATGGCATTGCCAACAAAGAAAACTGAAATTGTGAGTCAAGACCCACGAAATTTAATTATATTTTCAAACCCAAAAGCTGGAAAAAGTTCTTCTATAGCTCAACTCCCTGATACTTTGATATTGGATTTGGAAGATGGTTATAAATATTTAAATAACTGTTATGTTCAACCGATTGAAACAGTTACTGATCTATATAATACTGCTAAAGCTTTAAAGACAGAACAGCATAACTTTAAATTTGTAGCAATTGATACTGTTACAAAACTAGAGGATATCGCTCTTCCGTTAGCCAAAAAGCTTTACCAAGATACGCCTATGGGTCAAAATTGGAACGGAGATAGTGTTTTGAAGTTACCGAATGGAGCTGGACATTTGTATCTCAGAGAAGCTATGCAAAAAATTATTAGCTGGTTTGAACTTCCCGGAATTAATCTAATTCTTGTTGGTCACGTAAAAGATAAGTCTATTACTGAAGGTGGCACTGAACTTACAGTAAAGAATCTTGATTTAGCTGGAAAGATTTCAACTATTTTATCTGCTAAATCTGATGCAATAGCATATTTATATCGTGACACAGAAACTGGAGACTTAATGGCTAACTTTGGGGACATGAATTCTGTTCTTACTGGAGCTAGAATGCCTCACTTGGCTGGAAGAACTATTCAGTTAGCTGAAAGAAAGATGAATGATAATGGGGAATGGCAAATTATAACTCATTGGGATAGAATATTTCCAAGTTTGAAAAATGAATAAACATTCAGACATTATTGATGTAATAATGCAGGATTCAAATTTAGTTTTGAATTCTGCATTTGTTGCCAAATTAGGTGCAAAAGCTGGTGATAGAATAGCTATAAGATATATTGAAAAAGATGGAATAATGACTCCCATCATTGAAAAAGATGAGGCTGGAAATAAACTTACTAAATCTAACACTATATCTTTTAGAGGAATCCAGAGAAATCACTTAGCACAATTTGGTTCAAACTTTTGGGGAGGAGAACTTACTGAAGCTGGATACATCGAATTGGAAGGAGATGGAATTCCTGTCTATACAGAAGTAAAAAAAGCTGTTGAAGCTTATATTTCAAAAGAAATTGTCTTAGATACTAATTACAATATTACAAAATTAAATAATTATGAATTTTAATACAGAAGAAATCAAAGTTACTGCACGTTTAGCTGGAAATCAAGTTCACACTGTAAAATTTGATGGAATCGAAGCTGTTGATTTTAAGGATGGAGAAATGAAAGCTCTTCGAATTAATTTCTCTAATCCTAGTGGTGTGTTTAGTCACACAATTTTCCCATTGAAAGATGGAGATGATAAAGATACCGAAGGCTTATATGGAAAAAATCCTTCTAACTTAACTGTAATGATGAATTTACTTCGTCATCTTGGTAATGCAGTTAGTCCTAAACTAGTTGAATTCTGCAACAATACAACTCTGTTAGCTAATCTTACTTGGGATCAATTCAGAACTCATGTTGTAGAAGCTGCTAAAGAAGGAATTGGAAAGGAAACAAAAATTAAGCTGTTTAGTAGAACCAGAACAAATAATCAAACTGGTGAACAATATGAGGAAGCAGTATTTCCTAGCTATTTTGTAAAATATAGCAAAGAAGGAAGATTGTATTTCGATACAACGTTTATTGGACCTAATGTAGCGTTCACAAGTAAAGAGCTTGATAAAATTAAGAGAGCTACAACAGCTGTTCCGACTCCTGTTGGTGAAACACCTAATTTTGGTTCTAGTTTGATCGAGAACAAAAGTGAAGACTTTGATAATCTTGACATCTAATGGACTTTAACTCTCCTGATTTAACTACTAAAATAACAAAAGAATTTTTGTTATCTAAAAATTCAGAAGAAACTTATATGACTACTTATCTTGGAATCCCTGTTAAGCAGGGACTCCAAGTAAGTCCTCTAAGAAATGACCATAAACCTACTGTTAGTTTTCATAGAAACAAGAAAGGTGAATTAATGTTTCACGATTTTGGAACAGGATTTCATGAAAATTTTATTGGGGTAGTAATGGAAATTCATAAATGTAGTTATTTCAAAGCATTACAAATAATTGCAGAAGACTTTGGATATATTCCTAAGTCGGAAAATAGAGAGACTCCTAAAATTAAAGTTTCAAATGTTATTTTAGAAGAGAAACCTAGCACACAAATACAAATCACAGATCGTAAATTTACACAAACTGAATTAAAATGGTGGGAATCATTTGGAGTACATGAAGATACATTAAAGAAATTTAAGGTTCATTCTTGTGAAAATGTATTTTTAAATGGTAACTATTTTGGATCTCCTACTTCTAAAACAAGTATGTTTGGATATTATTGCGGAAAGAAGAATGGAGAAGAACTTTGGAGAATCTATATGCCTCAACGAAAGACATATAGATTTTTAAGTAATACCGGAAAGACATTTATTCAAGGAGCAAAACAACTTCCAGAAACCGGGAATGTCTTAATAATTACTAAATCATTAAAGGATGTAATGGCTTTATACGAATTAGGAATTTCTGCAATAGCCCCTTGTAGTGAAGTCTTGTTTATCTCAGACCAACAATTAAAGAAATTACAAGAACGGTTTAAAAATATTATTGTAATTTACGATAATGATTTACCTGGAATTCAAGGTATGCGACGAATAAAGAAAGTGCATCCCGAATTAAAATTCTTTTGGATACCAAGAGATAGTGGTGCTAAAGATATTTCTGATTACATTAAGAAATATGGCGTAGATAAAGCAAAGAATTATATAAAAGAGTTGAAAGAAAAATATGGGTGTGAGTAAAGCTACTATAGGTAGCAGAAATAGACGTAGAGGACAAAAATATGAAGTTAAAATTGTCAAAGAATTAAAAGAAATTACTGGAGATGAAGAATTATGTACTTCTAGAAGCGAAAGTAAAAAGTTAGACGATAAGAAAATAGATATCGCCGATCCAAATAATGTACTTCCGTTCTATTGTCAAATGAAATCTACTCAAGCAACTCCTCAAATAAAGAAGTTGAATGAAGAAGTAGGATTAAAAGACAAACCACTAGTAATTTTCTGGAATGCGCAAGAAGCAAAAGATAAAAAGCAAATCTCTGTAGGAGAGTATTGTATTGTTCCTAAGAAGCTCTTTTACGATATATTAAAAGAATGTTATGTATCACAAACAATTAATTAAAGAGCCTTTAAATTTAATGAATAGTCTAATGCTAATTGGGCATATGTCTGAACCTGAACAAGTTATAGCTGGAGCAATACAAACTTTAACAAACCAAAAACAATTTTATATAGAGTTTCCTATTAATTATGAGAAAGATTCTCCTAGAATAGATTTTTTAGTTGAATTTTATGATAAGAAAAAATGTGCAATAGAAGTTAATGGATTTCAACATTTTTCATCATATTCTTTTAAAAGCGATCAAGCTGAATATAAAGATCAATGGATTAGATATTTAGAGAAGGTAAAATGGTGTGAAAAAAATAGAATTCCGATGATTCATATTAATATTTTATATAATACTCAAAATTTATTAAAAAAGCTTAGAAGTACTTTATATAATTTAATTTCATCTAATGTGTTTCAAAAAGCAGTTGCTACTGCTTTAATAACTAATTCACATATTTCAATAAATATCACAAGATCCGGATTATTAAATTGTGATCCTGTTAAATCTATAGACAGTTATATGGAAAACTATATAAATCAAAGAATTAAAGGAGTAGTTTTAGGAAAAAATAATCCATATACTATAACAATTACTATATAATATGCTACGAATATCCCTTGATATTGATGATACCGTTTTGCAGTGGCGAACGGCTCACGAATTAAAATTTAATTGTAAAATAAATAAAACTGATCCTAATCTAATTACTCTTCAGGTAAACAGTCTTAAACGTAATAGAGACTTTTGGGAGAATTTACAATTACTTGAAAAACCTGATTTTACTCCAACAGTATGGTGTACAAAACGAGTTAATCCTAAAACATATACAAATAACTGTTTTAAGAAAGTAGGATTACCAATTCGTCCGATTATTCAGTTCTATAATCAATCTGATAATAAGGCATATGGATTAGTTGGAAAAGCAGATGTATTGATAGATGATTCTTGGTTTAATGTAAAACAATGTTTAGATGCTGGATTTCCTGCATTGTTAATTACAAGACCGCATAATAAAAAGATTAGAACAAAGTATAGAGTAGATCATCTATCTTACGACGAAATTGAACAAAAATATAATGAATTGTTTTGATAATTACAAAATAAAATTTTTAAATATTCAAGGCGCAGATATGTCTGATGAAGACTATTTTGCTTTAAAAGGTTATACTTCAGTTTCTAGACTTAAATTACTAGATGAAAGACACGGAGGAAGTCCTGAAAAATATCTAGAAGGATTCAAACACGGATATGATGAATCTTTGTATCTAGGAACATGTGTTCATTCTCAGATACTTACTCCAGAGGAATTTGAGTTATCTAAATATGAAGGAAAACCGAGTGGAAAAATAAGTTTTTTTATTGAAAAAATTTATGAAAACAGACAGTCTGGCATGAATATTGCAGATAGTATAGAGAAAGCATCAAAAGATGCTGATTACTATGCTGGAAAACTTACTCCTAAGATTTTACATAATACATATGAAAAAGGATTTGATTATTACAAACACTTGAGTAATGGCGATTTTCAACCAAAGAACGGAAAACAGATATATGTTCTTTCTAAGAAAATGTTGGATTCTGCGCATGCTTGCATTAATTCGATTAATCGAAATGCGTCAATCCAAAAAATATTAAAACAAAACTTATTTGAACCAAAACAATATTTTAATGAAATCGCATTATTTAGTGATATTGAAGTAACATTTCCAGATGGAACTAAACACATTGTTAAATTTAAAGGAAAATTAGATAGTGTAGTTTGGGATCCTGAAACGAAAATCCTTTATCTAAATGATGTAAAAACTACTTCAAAGAACTTAGGTTATTTTATGGATCATGTATATGATGAAACAGTTTATGAAGGAGTATTTTCGTATAGAAGTTATTATATGCAATTGGCTGCATATCAAATTCTTCTTCAAAAATATTTCCAAGAAGTTTTACATATAACTGATTATACACTTCAAGCTAATATATTTGCAGTAGAAACTTTAGGAGAGTATAGATCTGATTCGTTCCGAATTAATAACTCTTATATAGAGTTTGGAATTCAGGAATTTAAACAATTAATATGCCGATTAGCTTGGCACGAAATAAATGGCTTCGAAAAAGAATTCACAGGAGAATCCGTATGTACTGAGCTCAATTGACTCAATTAGGTTTATGCAAGCAAATTACTTTGCAACTGGAAGTAATAATGCGGGAAGTTTTACACAAAAACTAGAGCTAATTAAATTGATTGCATTTCTAACTCAAAAAATGCATAAAAAGGATCCCGAAAAATATCCTGATGCATTGAGTGTTTTAAATACAATATTTAAAGTTGATTTAGCTAAGACGGAAGAATCCGTTGTTACTAATTTTAGTGTAAAACACGTATTATCATTTGCACTTTTATGTGATGATTTACTTTGGGGTACTGTTGAGGAATTACCTAAACCTGAAGGAATAAAAGATGCAAAAGAAATAGTAGATAAGATAATAACATATTTTACTGATGAATGGTCACCTTTTTGATATGAGAGGTTTAGAAGATCAAGCTATTATTTATATTGGAGATGACGAAGAGCATCCAAGTGAATATTCTATGTGGTTCCAAGAAGGTACAGAATTTGTTCCTTCTGTAAATATTCGAACTGTAAATAAAATTCCTTCGGGTGCTTATAAAGTCACTTGGAAAAGAGACGATTGGCATGTAATTCCAGTTCCTATAAATACTGATGAATTATATACATTTTCTAATGATATTACTTCAAAATTAGTTGATGAAACTAAATTGTTTTGGAATAAATCTGAAGCGTATAAAGAAAATAATATAGCTCACAAAAGAGGTATTTTATTATGCGGAGAACCAGGATGTGGAAAAAGTGCTATTATTACTATGTTAATTGCTCAACTTATTAAACAAGATGGTATTATTTTCATAGTGAATAATGTTCAAGAATTCAACAATCTTAATGAATGTTTATCTAGTATTATTAGACAAATTGAGCCTACTAGACCGGTTATTACAGTAATTGAGGATGTTGATCAAATAATTAAAAACATGAATGGTGATTGGCAAATTCTAGATTTTTTGGATGGAAAAAATTCAATTAATCACCATTTAGTAATTTTAACTTCTAATGATACTACAGATCTTTCAGAAGCTTTACTCAGACCATCTAGAATTGATTGGTGTATTGAAATTCCTTCTCCGAGTGATACAATACGAAGAGAATACTTCATTAAAAAGAATATCAATGAAGATTTACTGGATGAGTTTGTTCGTAAAACTGAAGATATGTCATTTGCTGAATTAAAAGAAGTATTCATTGGCACTCAAATATTAGGAAAACCGCTTGAGAAAGTTGTTGAACAAATTAGAACACCGTTTGAGTGTAAAGATTATTTATCAAAAACAAACGAAATTAAAGTGATTGATTAATGGGTGTACTTAGAATAGAAGAGTGCAAAGGCTTTACAAAAGATGAAGCTTTTGCACATTTAAATTTTGATCCCAATAGTCCTGTTATTCCAGGAACTAATGCTACTCAATCTTGGAATAAGGCAGGTAGACCTAATGTTAATACTCTTGAATTTAAACGATTTATGGCTCAGCAATTAGAGGAAAAAACAAAGAATCAACCTGGATATGGAATTCATATTGTTTTAGATCCTCCAGTTAAAGATATGAGACGTAGACCGTATACAGTAGTTAATAATAAAGCTACTGGAACAAGAGAATGGAAATTTGTTTATGCGATTCGAGAAGATAAACTCGATATAAACTTTATTCAAGAGCATAAACAAGATGAAAACGGGGATTTAGTTATTTCTAATGAAGAAACACAAGAAATTTCAGTTGTAGAACCAGGTTTAATTAAAGAAATCTGTGATAGTAAAGCTGAAGCTCTAGATAAAATGAAGAAACTTATTACTGCAACACATAAATGTTATTCTATTTTAGCAATGAAAATTCCTGATATTGCCCCAGTAGCAGCATTTGGAATTTATACTCCATCGTCTGGAGCTAAAGAAGGAACATTTATCGCTTGTGGTATTAATCGTGAATAATATGATTTACGGAATTATTTTAATTATATTCTATTTGATTGCTATTGGATATAATGTTTATATTCATCGTACTCCAGAATCCTCTGCTCTTTTTCATGAAAAGCAAATTGAAAAAGCGGAAAATCAATCTAGATGGATACATTATACAAGTACAGCAGCCGCAACAATTCTAGATCTATCATTAGTAGGATATGTTATTTATGCATTGACTACACTATGATTGAAAGTCTGAAAACTATATTAGAAGGATCTGCAACTTCAATTAAAAAT
>Ga0247610_10006401_pt1 | contig 12248 bp, 21 predicted proteins | sample 174DNAGHGhighgp2_FD_193483 | JGI IMG/M metagenome (GOLD analysis project Ga0247610, IMG submission 193483) | Sheep rumen microbial communities from Palmerston North, Manawatu-Wanganui, New Zealand - 1742 DNA GHGhigh gp2 | ecosystem: Host-associated > Mammals > Digestive system > Stomach > Rumen...
GTCTGCCTTTATGAAGTCCATGCTCACCTTTACATACAGTTCGTCAGGGCATGTCAGCCAGTAGTCGTCGAGGATCTCCATGATCCGCTGGTACTCGTAACTGTCTTTGAAATATCTCCTCATTTTTCCCCTCAAATTCCGTTAGGATCTGTGTGCCCCTTATCTGACACCACCCCCCTAGGGGTGTCAGATTTGGGGTCAGATCCAGGCACCCGATAGGGTAGGTATCAAAATTTATATATATATACGTTTTGATACCCCCCTGTCAGCCTGTCAATTTTGTATTTTGACAGGGCTATTTTTTGACACGTTCCCAGTACAGCTGCGGCTTCCCTTCGGGCACCTGTTCAAGCTCGTATCCGGCGCTCCGGAGGCGCTCTTTTGCTGTGTTCCTGGACAGCTTTTCGTATACGCTGTACGCATCCATGAATCGCCCTATCTGGAACTTCCCGTCCAAATCGATGACTCTGTTTACTGCATCGTGGACGTGTTCGTTCTTTTCCTTTTGCTTTGCTTCGCTGATCTTCCTCTTCTGCTTGGCTGCCTTCGTTGCCGACGTCTGGACGATCTCTTCATCCAGGTATGGATCCATGCGGTGCACCGGATACTCCCACCAGAAGCTCACAGGCTTCTTGTTCGGGAACTCGCGCAGCACATACTCCATGCGCCATGCTGTGTGCACCTCGTTGACCTCGTCCTCCATCTCCAGCTGCGTCATCGTGAGGATCGCATCCGGGTCCCGGCTGAAGGTGCCTGCACCGGCGCCCCTGTCGATCGTGTCGCGGTCGCCGCCTGTGCCCTTGGCAAAGTGATGCGCGTAGATCACGCTGGCGCCCGTCTCACGGGCGATCCTGTCGAAGTGACCTACCATCCGCCCGATGTCAGAGTTGCTGTTCTCGTCGCCATCCATGACCTTGTAGAGCGGGTCTATGATGATCGCGGCGTAGTCTTTGCCTGCCTCTCGGATGATGTGCGGTGTCAGGTCTGACAGCGGCATTGAGAAGCCTCGCAGGTTCCAGATCGTAAGGTTCTCGGCATGAATATCGAAGTTCATCCCCATCGCCTTGTAGATCGCTCTGAAGCGGTTGTAGCAGCTGGCACCGTCGATCTCCATGTTGACGAACAGGACTTTGCCCTGCCGGCATTCAGATCCGAACCATTTCATCCCCTCTGCGATGCCGATTGCGAGCCGCATCAGCGCGAAGCTCTTGCCGGCTTTCGACGGTGCGGACACGATCATCTTGTGACCCTGCCTGAGCACGCCGTCGATCAGCACCGGTGCCAGAGGCGGAGGATCGTCCCATACGGTGTCCAGCCGCACAGGATCCGGAAGTATCCGAACCCCGCTGTGTTTGGTGTACGGATGCTCCGGTACCCATCCGCGTTCAAACGCGGGAAAGACTTCCTTCTGCAGCTCCTCCATGGTCAGCGGAGGGACACAGCGTGCGTTGTTCTCGGCTATTATTGCAGCCGTTATCGCTTCCTGGCTGAGCCCCCTGTCTGTCAGTGACCCGATCATGCGGATCAGGTTGTCTGTCCTGCTCCCCTCGGAGAACGTGTCCGGCATTTGTGCAGCCTGTGTCTCCTGCCGCTTCCGCGATCCCAGGAACCGCCGTACCTGCGCGTTGTCGCGCGGAATCTCGTAATCCATGGACATCGCATCCCACTCGTAGATATTGCCGTTAGGATGGACGGAAGGAGGCGCTACGACGTATCCGCCTTCCGCCCTGATGTCTACGTGTTTGATGATCCCGGCGGCGTTCTTGAACGGTTCCGAATCGAAGTAGTAATAATGCTCTCCTCCGGATCCCGTCAGACATGTCAGTGTGTCGGGCAGGTCACCGTTTACCAGACACCACTCACGGAGCGATGTGCTTCCGGAGCCGCCGTGCCCGTTGTCGACGTCGATCACCACCAGACCGCCGGAAGCGGAGCCTGTGGCGATCCCGATGTTGCAGTCTGGATGTTCGGTCCACCAGCTGAGGATCTGCTCTTTGTCGGTGGTCGCATCTTTGCAGCCGTGCGCTGTTGCCGGTGTCTTTCCTTTTGGTTTGAGAGGGAATACAGCGAAGCCTTTCTCTGCCAGATTCAGTGCTTCCGAGAGAAAGTCTGTCATAGTGATTCCTCCTATTCTTCCAAAAAGATGATCGTGACGTCGGCGCGCGGCTCTTCGTCGTATTTCTTGCTAGCAAACATGGTGACGATCTGTGCATCGTCTTTCCATGCGATGCCGTTCAGACCGTCCAGAACAGCCTTCTGGACGTTGTCCAGATCCGGCTTTGATACTTTCCTCAGCCATCCCAGGATCGCTGCTGTCTGCTTCTTCTTGGACCAGCTCATGGGGATGGGAAAATATGCATATATGTGTACCTCGACGGCATCTGGTGAAGGCACCCAGTCAGGGTAGGCATTTTTGAATGCTACCCTGACGAGGTTTTCATAGGAGGCCGTCGCTCGATCGGTGTAAGTGCGCCCGGTGGCGCGCACGAATCTGGGCCTGCCCTTGCCGTGCGGCTCTCCGGGGATCGTGAACTCGAGCTTGCCCATCAGAACGGGAGATCCTCTTCCGTCAGCTGAGGCTTCTCAGGCACGATGTACTCGCGGACTTTGTTATTCTTCTTGCCGTTGTATGTCTCAATGTAGATCTCCGCGTTTCCGATCGCAGAGACCAGCTTGTCAGCGATTTCTTTCTCGCCGGCGCTTTCCGGGATCGAGAGACCGCAGCTCTCTACCAGTGTCTTGAGCTTCCTCATCGAGTAGCCGTGCGATCCGTCAAGGAAGATGTCGTCCCAGACCTTGCGCGCATTGCCGTTGGGCATGTCGATGCGCAGCGTGATGTGCAGTCTGTTGCATGCTTTGATCTTCGCTGAGCCGTCGTATGACTGGATCTTGACCTCTTCAATCTGAAATTCATACTTGCCCGCCGGGATCGGCTCGAAGCCTGTATCCTGCGCAGCGTTCTTTGTGTCGCCGAATTTGAATGCCATTATTTCTTTCCTCCTATAACCTTGGCCATCTGATCAATATGGTTGATCATGTTTCTTACTGTCGCATCTGACAGATGCATATATGTCTCGCCTTCCTGGACACGGGCAGACGATACGAGCCACTGGTTAAAGCGATCCTCTGAGACCCCTCTGTCAGCGAGCCAGCGCACGAGTATGTCCCGGACGTCCTCTTCTACGGGCTCCTCCACAGGCACGCTTGTAGGCGTGTCTATAGCCAGTTCTGTGTGCTGTTTCTGCGGTTCCACCATTCCGTCGTAGATCTGTTTGATCTCGCTGAAGTCCAGCTTCATCCGGTCCGGAAGACCGTACCTGTTCTTCGCATCGTATGTCGGCTTATGGTTCGCGTACATGTAGCGCTGCGCGACGCCCTTCGCCTTGTTCTTTCCGTTCTCCTCGACGACCATGACTTCATAGTTCATGAACAGCAGGATGTCTGACCATTCCTTGACGATCGGTGCGACCTTCTTGGATACCTTCAGTTCCCACCTGTCATAAGGTGGATCGTCCGGGCTCTCGAGCTTCCGCATCTGGGCGTGTCCGAGCAGTGTCACGTTGACGCCCTTGGCGATCAGCTTGTCGAGCCTTGTCAGCAGATCCTTACTGAAGCGCTCCTGCAGGGCTGTGTATCCCTTGCCATAGCCTCCGCCGTACTTCTCGATGGAGTCGCATCTGCCCTCCTCGAGCAGTGCGACGGTGAGCAGAGCCTCGGCACGGTCGATGGTATCGATGACCAGCGTCTTGCAGCACTCCGGCTCTTCGATGACTGCATCGATCTCAGCCAGGAGCATCGCCCAGCTGTCCGGCTTCGGGAGCCTGGCGACGTCGAGCGTCTTGGTTCCTTCCTCGATGTCGATGAACAGCGGGTCAGGGAACTTCGATGCGAAGGTCGACTTTCCGATGCCTTCAGAGCCATACGCACAGAGCCGGATTGCGTGCTTGACTTTGCCGCGTGTAATGGTGAACTTCATACCAGTGCCTCCAGATAGTTCGCAGCGCGTGCACACAGATCGCACATCCGCTCCAGTTCCTTCGGTGCCTGCTCCGGATCTGCGTCATATCCGGCGTTCAGATCCTCGATCAGCTGTCCGATATCGTCCTGCCGCTTGAGCAGGATCTTGCGATAGTCCATCAGCGCGAGCAGTGTGTCATTGACTGCTTCATAACCATATTTGAGGATCAGCCCCTTCGGCACGTCGTAGAGTGCGTAGCTGCACAGTGCCAGCTCTCTGTACTTGTTGAAATCTTCGTCCTCGAAGATCCGTTCGCATGTATATGTGTGTCCGTTGATGATGATGTCCGTCATGATTTCGTTCTGTATCTCAAGCGTTGTGCTCATAATAAATCCTCCAGCATATCTGTAAACTCTTCTCCCAGTGCTTCTGCGTCGTCCCGGCAGATCTCTGCCTCCGCCTCGCTCAGATGCGTAACGATCCACATCAGGGCGAAGTACACGCGCTTGTGCACCTTCTTGGCATTGGCTGCCTTCCATGCTTCAATGTCGTCATCGACTTCGGTATAAGCCGGATCGAAGCGAGACCAATAGATCTCCAAGTCTCTGTCACTGAATGCCATCACTTCACCTCGATGCAGCTGTCCTGCAGCTTCTGGATCGCCGTGCTCTGGAGCGCGGTCTTGTTGGTCAGATTCAGGATCTGGATCTCTGCAACGTCTGCCTTCTTCGTCAGCAGGTCGCACTTGTCGGCATTGGATTCTGCCACGACGCACACAGCGTCGATCCGTTCCTTGAGTACCTGCGTAGCCTGAAACGCGACATTGTGTGCTTCGGTCATCTTGTCGATCATCCCGATGATCATGTCATGCGTGTGCGAGAGCCTGTCCAGCACCACATACATCACGATCTGGATGACCAGCAGTATCAGGATTGCAAATATGATCATGGTCATAAGTCGCCTCCGAGAATGTACTTCCGGAAGTGATTGATGTCTCCCGGATAGTCGGTGTATCCCTGATCGTTGATCCCGACGAAGATGAGCGTGCCTACCAGATTCATCCGGAACAGGTCGCAGTTGTGCGGAAGACCCAGAAGCTTCCCGTCCTCGTTACAGAGAATGGCAATGCCTTTGCCGATCGGGACGGTCTCGATGTTGCCGCCGACGATCTCACTGATCGCCTTGTCATCGTTGGGGATGCGGTCTTCATGCCCGACGATGTCGAGCGGTCTCTTGACGATCACTCTGATCTTCTTCATGCGTCCACCCCGATCATGTACAGAAAGATGCGGAGCGTGAGGTACGATCCTGCGATCGTGAATGCCGCCAAGACAAGGAAGTCCTTGATCTTCGGGTTCAATTTTCTTCTTTTCATAAAACCTCCATGGTATAATTGGAGTGTTCAAAATAGAACACCAATTTACTTGTGCGCCTCTCTGATTAGCCCTCGGGATGCGCATTTTTTATTAGGTGCCTAAGGGTCTGCAATGTGAGCTGCTCTACTGCACACACGCTCTCAATGGTCACCTTGTGAGGTTCTGCGCGGTAACTGCCGAACTTCTCATCATCGAGCTTGTCGGCTTTCGCGTAGATCCTGTTTGCCGCCAGCTGAGAACAGCCGAGCAGTCTCATTACTTCGACCTTCTTCAGATAGCGTTCTCCCAGAAGCTCCTGTCTGGTCTTCTTCCTCTGAGCCATCAGTCCATCCTGTCGGTCATGTAGATGTGGTTCGCCAGTTCGGTCATCGAAACGCTGCAGACTGTTGACTCTGTCTTGGGGTCCCATTCGTAGATGCCGATATCTGACCAGCCGATGACCGGCTCGTGCATCGGTGTGTTGCACAGGTAATAGTTCTTGTAGGATCTGCGCTGGAACTTGACCCAGAATCTGTCTTTCCAGTTCATCATCAGCATTCTGACTGTGTGGTTCGACGACTCATAGTCCACCGCCCAGTTCGCGGGATCCTTGACGTACAGGACTGCCTTGTCCCTTGTGATTGGTTTTCTTCCCATTTACCCTCCTTTGAATTCGTTCACTTTTGCAAACACCGGAGAAAGCGCTTCTGAGAGCCTTTTGTTCTCGGACGATAGAATGTCCATCAGTTCTCGTAAATCTCCGCTCCCTGCCTCTACCGCCGCCTTCCTTCGCATTCTGTCGATGTAGAAGTTCAACGCGTCTTCCGGCGTCCTGTGGTATGTAATGTTGTTTGTCCAGTCGTTGTCTGTTCTCGGAGTCTTCTTCAGTTTGCACAGGTTCCATGAAATCTCATCTGGAACAAGATACCAACGACCTTCGATGTGAAATGCTCCCACTTTTCTCCTCTCTTTGTTACCTATCAGGTAACGTTTTGCTTAAAAAAATTAGTATTCGATTTTTTCTGCCGGGATCCCGGTGGCTTTCGACAGTTTGACGATGTCGTCCGCTGTCATCCTCACCCTTCCGGAAGAAACGTCTTGCAGGTGCTGAGGCTTTATGCCTGCAAGTTCCGCGAGCTTCTCAAGGCTGATGTCTAAGTAGGCACCCAGCATCTTGAGGTTGAATTTAATATCCTCCATCAATCTCCTTTCCGTTAACTCTCGGTTAACTGACACAATAATACGTTACCTATTAGGTGACTGTCAACGGTTTTTTTGTAAATTATACAAAATAGCGGTATTATGTAATTAACAAAGAGGTAACTATCATGGCAAATAATGATCGTAACAAAGACCTGAACGCCGAGATCGGCAGATGGCTCGCACATCACAGAAAACTTAGAAAACTGTCACAGGCTGAGGTTGCCGAGTGCCTTGGTGTCACAAAAACAGCGGTTCATTATTGGGAAACCGGCAAGCGTATGATTTACGCAAAAACCATGATGGACTACTGCCATCTTCTGGATATTGATCCGCAGGATCTTGTGCGGGATGTGACCAACACCCGGAAGGAGTGACCACCTATGCCCGTTTATAAAGACACCCAGCGCTCGAGCTGGTACGTGAAATACTCCACCAAAGACCCCGTAACCGGAAAGCGGAAGCAGGTGATGAAACGCGGCTTCACCAGACGCGCAGATGCGGTGAAGTGGGAAGCACAGCAGACAGCCTCTTCCGCGTCTTCTACAGGGGTTACCTTTACCGAGATGGATGAGATGTACATTGCATACAAGAACCCCCGCAGGGAAGCCACCAGACAGCAGGAACGCTACCGGGTGCAGACCTACATGGCGCCATTCAAGGATAAACCGGTCGACCGCATCACCAAGGCAGAGCTGATGCGCTGGTATTCGGATCTGATCGCTCTGGATCTGTCTGAGCAGGTGAAAAACTACTGCATCTATCTGGTTAGATCCGTCTTCAAGTTCGCATCCGACACCTACGGCATACCCAATCCGACCGGGCAGCTGAAGAAGATCCGGATGCCGAAGAAGCAGGGATACACGGTCTGGACTCCGGATGAGTTCCGACAGTTCATCTCAGAAGTGCATAGCCCGGTATATGCAGGTCTGTTCACGTTCATGTACTACACCGGCACCAGACGCGGGGAAGCGATGGCTGTGAGAGCCTGCGACATCGATCCAGACGCACGCACAGTGAGAATCGAGCATCAGATCAAATACGCGGAGGAAGGCTTCACAGAGCTGAAAACAGAGGCCTCTGAGCGCGTCCTGCGGCTTCCGGAGAAACTGTGGTCTGCGATCCGCCCGCTGTATGAACGCTGCACTGAAGATGCGCCGTTTCTGTTCGGCGGAGAGCGGTGCCTGGCGATCACGAGCATCCAGCGGCAGTTCACCAAGGCCATCAAGGCATCCGGAGTCCGGCAGATACGGCTGCACGATCTGCGGCATTCCTTTGCCACAAATGCCATAAACTCCGGTGCAAATATCGTCGCGGTATCCAAATATCTTGGCCATTCGACCATAAATCAGACCCTCGAAACATACACCCACCTGCTTGAAAAGACAGACGAGGATATGGTCAAAAAGATGGATGATCTGATAAACATATAAATTTTAGGTATCATTCGGGTATCACAGAAACAAAAAAGCCTTATTTTACAAGGCTCTTTTTACTATGGCGCGGAAACAGGGATTCTATCATAGACATTCATAAACGCGAAAAGTGTTGAAAAATAAGGCTTTTTTCTTCATAGACATACATCGAAAATCATGTTTTTTCACCTTTTGGGTATCAAACGGGTATCACGGGCATAAAAAAAGAGCCGGGCACCAGCCCGGCTACAACAGCACTTTTATCGTAAATTGTTCAGACCTTGGAAGGCTTCGCCATGATTTCATCATGGATCTTCGTGCCTGTGGCATTGAAGCCCAGATTATGGTATGCCTCGCCGAGCGAGTGCATCTCCTCCTGGACCTCTACAGGCACCTCGTCAGCGTCGCGGTACTTGCGATAGATCGAATACATGTCATTCCTCAGCAACGCGCCGAGCGCCTGCCGCTCAGCCTTCGAAGCGGTCTTCAGTTTCTGGATCCTGCCGATCAGGAACCCGACCAGCAGAGATACCACGCCCGAGTATATCGGGGACAACAGAGCCCATGAGTTCACTGTGATTCACCGTTTTCTTCCGGATAAGCGAAATCTGACGAATCTGCCAGCCCTTCGCCGATCATGTACCCGACGATCGAAGCTGCCTGCAGGATCAGTGATCCAATCTGTGCAGCCTCAGATTCAGATCTGCCGAGAAAGATCAGCAGACCTGTTACGAATCCGACAACAGCCAGCCAGAGCTTGCGTGATGTCAGTTTCCTCTTCCAATCGATATTCATACTTTAGCCTCCCCCGTCAGTTTGCCTGACTTTCCAAAATTCAGTGTCAGCATGATGTCGCCCGTCTGCATGGCGCCGGTTCTCGGGCTGAAGTAGTACCACTGAGCCACGCCGTGCCACTCGAGCCAGTGAAGGCCTGTGATCATCACGCCGTTGTCGCGGAAGAAAAACCAGTCGTATCCGCCGGACCATTTGAGCTTCTGCCAGCCTGTCAGCGGCTTGTCGTTCCTCAAGTAGTACCATCTTCCGTTTTTCTTTTTCCAGCCCGTGTAGGGCTCTGCGAAGGCCTTCAGGCGCAGCGCTCCGAGTGCATCAGAGAAGTCTGCACTCTTCAGCAGGAAGCCGCGATTGCCGCCCTGATTCTGCCCGAACTCTTTACCCGGAGACACATAAAAAGCGATGTGGCTGGACGGGTGACTTTTGGATCCTTTCGCCCAGATGACGACATCGCCGTCCCGGAAGTCCTTCGGATTGGTCACATAGTCGAAGTACTGACCGTAGCCGAGCGCGTCCCGGCTGTACCAGTAGCCGTCCGCCCAGTTATTCGGTGTTGGCTTCACCGGGACACCGAACTCACGGCAGAAAACACGGAAGTCGTCGACACACTGGACACCATACGCGCCGTCGTCGTCGATCGCCTTGCCGTTGTATTTTTCGAAAAACTCTTTAAATGTCTTCATAGGTTCCTCCGTGTATCGGCTGATATCACCATACATCACATCTTTGTCAATTGGATTGCTCGTATACTGATGCATGCTTCCTATATCTGAATAATCGCCGTGCCTTTCACCGTCGTTGGTAGCGCCATAATGTGCGATCCATTTGTCAAAAGCAGGGCAGTCAATCAACCGCCCTGACCCGTACAGCCATGAATGAGATGCATATATGCCTGCGTAGTATCCGGCATCTCTGATCTTCTCGCAGAAGGCTTCACAAATCGCACTAATGTTGCTCCGATCCATCTGCCATCCGTGCTTCTTTTTATACCCGTCTGCGTCCTCCATATCGAACCAAACGCCGCATTGGATGTGATGTCCTGCGATGGTCTTCAGACACGCTTCTGCCTCGTCTATGGCGCTCTTCTGATTCAGTGCATAACTGTACCAGTACACGCCATAAGGTATGCCGTTGTGTTCGCATTTCCTCACATTCGCCTCGAACCACCTGTCGGTGCTGATGTCGAAGCCTGCTCGGATAATGACGAAGTCGTGGTCATACTGTGACAGGTCTATGTCTCCGTTGTGCTCGGATATATCTATGCCAAAGAGCATCAGACTTCATCCCATCCATAGACCGACGGCTCATATGTATTGTAGTCAATAGTGCTGATCCAGTGCCGCTCCAGATGGCTGACCTTTGCGCCGATCCTGTATGCGTCCGTGCTTCCTGTCGGCTGTACCCAGTCTGGATACTCGATCGAAGGATCGTCTACACGCACCCACAGGGACGGACTGTCGGCAGGTGTCCATGTAGGCTGTGCCGTGTGCGCTGTCAGACATTTATACAGCGTGGATTCGTAGCAGACACGGTCTCCCGTGCTGTATACGGCACTGTTTGACCAACGAGGGAACAACTCTGCACCATTCAGTGCGTCGCTGTCAGACAGGCTTATAGCCGCCTTCTCGATGAGCCTGCGCAGGGCTCTCGCTTTCTCTCTGGTAATCATTCGGCTTCTCCTGTGAGGATGTCGAGCACCTCATCTGCTGTCGCATTATCCTCGATCAAATCACCCTCTGTGTATGTCCTGCCGAACTCCGCAGGGTCGATGGCTTCTTCGTATGCGATGCCATCACGCACAACATATCTGCCTGTATCGGAGTACGTGCGGATGAAAGCCGTCGCTCCGATAGTTAATGCTTCTGTTTTTATCATGCCGCCTCCTAATTGCTTACAGGTGTTCCGTCAACGTAATAATTCTCATACTGACTGCCTTCAATGGCGACGATGCTGTTATTCGCATATCCAAGGATTGTGCTCCAGTTCGTCGCTGACTGATAGGAAGATATCATTGAGGAAGGAACGTACAGCGTACCGCCTGCACCACCGCTTGCAAAGGGTGTGCCGTTGAAATAATTGATATTCCCCATCGGCGGCACTGTACTGGCATTTCGTATGACTAACGTGTTCATGTTCGTGTTATTGATAAAACCGCTTCCGCCTTTTAAATTAGTCACCTTAGGAAGGTCAACTGCTGTGGCACTTGGATTATTGCTGACACTGTAGGTGTTTAACTCCGTTACATTTGGCAGTACCAATGCAGTAAATCTGCAATTTTTCAGTCCGCTATCGTTTACCTTGGTAGCCACAGGCAGAATGATCGAAGTCAGACTTGTGCAGTTCTCAAACATATTCGATGCAACGGCAGTTAAATTTGGTAACGATACATTGTTCAATTTAGAACATCCATAGAACATGTAATTGCCGCTTGTCTGCAAGTTTGGCATGCTGATGCTCTCAAGGTTTGTGTCGCCTCTAAAAGCACTCTGCGCAGACGAAGTTACTGCCGATAAGTTCACGCTATTTAATTCATGACACCATGCAAGCGCCGTATCCTTCAACTTTGTGACTGTACTGTTCGTGTATGCACCGCTCAGCGTTCCGCTCAGTATTTCCACTTCACGATTTGCGCCCCCACCGCTGACATTGACCGTCAGCGAACTTATCGTCGTGGTGTCATAGGTATCGTTCTCCGTGACGGTGTCGGAAGACTGTGCCACCAATGCACCATTGGATACGACTTTGCCCTCGTCTTCTGCGCTGTAGGAATTCGGCACTGATACTGATGCCGATGCATAACCAGTCACATCATGCGATCCGTTTTCGCTGATAGTCTTCGTGCCGCTGTCCACTGCTGATGCAGGCACGTTGACTGTGACCTTGCTGTATCCGTCAAGGCTGTCATCAGACGCTTTGTACACGCCGTTTGCGCTGATGGTCTTCGTGCCAAGGTCTGAGCCTCCGCCGCCGCTTTCAATCGCTTCGATTACATCGGCGAGGAAATACTCTTTTCTGGTGACTGGCTCTAACTCCGGCACATCCTGCCCTGCCGCCTTTGCGAGGAAAAACTCCTCACGAGTTACAGGCTCAAATGTGGGTACATCCTGCCCTGCGACTTTAGCGAGCATGGTCTCCTCTCGTGTTATTGGTTCTAAATCTTTCATGATTAACCTCCGAATTAAATCACCAGATTTGTCGGCGCGTAAACGACGGGAATGTCCCTCTATTCATTACCGCCCTCGAGCGCTTCGATACGCTGTACCAGTGCCTCGATCTGGCTTCTTACGGCTTCACCTGCGCTTGCGTAAGTGGTGCCGTCATACCCTGTACGGATGTCTGTGACCTCGCCATTTGCGCTGATCTTGCGCCCGACCACTTTCACGATTGTTGACGGTGACGAGCCTGCCTCAGATTCACTGATGGTCGTACGTGTTGCCGCCACTGAAGTAGCACCTATCCACCTCCACTGTACATGATCGCTAATCAAGATCTTGTTTGCAGAAAAAGTCAGCGACATCTCATCAATCA
>Ga0247610_10006403_pt1 | contig 12242 bp, 15 predicted proteins | sample 174DNAGHGhighgp2_FD_193483 | JGI IMG/M metagenome (GOLD analysis project Ga0247610, IMG submission 193483) | Sheep rumen microbial communities from Palmerston North, Manawatu-Wanganui, New Zealand - 1742 DNA GHGhigh gp2 | ecosystem: Host-associated > Mammals > Digestive system > Stomach > Rumen...
TGTCGACTAAAATTATATACTTGTATCATCAAATAACGTGGCACGGTCGGAAGACCAGAAAGGAAAGTAAACATCATGAGAAAAGTAAAACTCAAGAAAAAAGAGATACTCGCACTACTTGAAAAACGCGAGGGTGAAGCATGGGAAGTCATGAAATGTTTTGAACGTAAAGGCGGCGACAAAAGTGCGGCATATAATGAAGCGCTCGCTTCATGGTCTGCATTGTATAGTTTCAAAATGGAATTAACAGACTTTGTAGAAGAATAATACACACGCTTACCTAACGGCACGACGGGGAGAAAGAGGTATAACATGGCAAACAAAGAAACAACGGGACTTGTAACAGTATTCAACAACGCGGGCAAGCCCGCAACACTTGCACAGCATGCACAGCGTATCCGTGAGGCATTAAAGTCTGGCGACACAGCCCGCGGACGCATTATAGCGCATATCTCTGCAATAGACCGCGGGTCACTTTGGGAGTCTGCTAACACTGACTCTGTACAGTACAAAAGCATTAACGCGTATCTTGTAGACGCATTAGACATCAGCCCGACCGCCGCAAGTCTGTACGTAAGCGTAGCGCGCGCCGTAACGACGGAAGACGGGGAATTGATTAGCGCTTTCGAGGGCTACACGGCAAGCCAGTTACAAGAACTTGTACCGCTTTTTAAAACTGTTGTATGCGAAGACGCGGACAAGGGCGACTTGTTAGACGAAGCAGGCATTGAACCGAACATGTCTTGTAAGGCTATTCGCGACGCGGTAAAGGCATATCTGGCGGGTTTGGGTGACGACGAAGACTCCGAAGACGAAGAAGAAAGCGGCGACGGTTCCGCATCGGAAGAAGATACCGCAGACACGTTAGCGGGTTATGTTCTGGAAATGGACGGAGACGAAGACGTGCAAGACTGGCTTGCGGCCGTACCCGAAAGCGTCCGCGACTTTGTAACAACGGTACTATTTAAGCGTGTATAAGCGCAAGTGCGTTTATCAATAAATACTGTCCTATAAGCGAGTCGAACGGGGAGAAAGAGGTATGTCATGGTAGATTTTAAAAAGGTTGCATCTGATGCAGTAGCGTCGTCTTTCGTAATGTCAGGGCGCACAGAAATGAAAAACGACGCGGTTCTTTCGGGCTTTCCTAACGGGGTCACTATTACGGGGTTCGACATTATCCCTGTACAGGGCGCCGACGGGAAGACTTCGGAAATGACCGTCTATACTATCGCGGAAAACGAAAAGGTGTATTGCAAGGGCGGTTCCGCGCACACGAAGGTTTTTCATGCGTGGCTTGACGCGGCGGGCGAAGGCGCCACGGCGGAAAGCGTAAGCGCAGAACTCGCGGCGGCTGGCGGCGTTAAGGTTAAGGCAAAGAAAACGCCTTTGAAGAATGGTCGCACGTACACGGCTATTGAAGTGCTTTAATTTAGTCGGCAAAATCAAACTATAGCCCCGTCTATATGGCGGGGCTATTTTAGAAAGGAAGGTGTGTTTGCATGAAGTCAAAAGTTAAGCCTATCGAAGTTACAAAGACCTACCGAAACGCGGTCAAATATATTCAAGCCGTGAATGCCCGCCCAGACTCTAAAAACGTTCCAAAAATTAGTTACGTTGAAACGATAGAAAAATACATCGGTAAGAAAGGTACGCCGTTAAAACGCGCCCTACGTAGCCAGAAAGCTCGCGCGGAGTTTAACGCGGCCGTTAAGCTGTTCAACAAAAAGCGGCCGTCTACGCGCGATATAGGACGACTTGCGACGGAGTCTGCAAAGTCTGGCGGAAAGTTTGCTTTCCGTTCGATAGCAAAACTGGCCGCGGAAGGTGACTTGAAATTGAAGACGTACCGTGCTTTGCGTGATGATGTTGTAGACAAACTGAAAGAAGAAATGCCGTACGATATTTTTGGTGATTTAATGAACAGTTTAGCATCTGACCCCCATATTACGACAGAAGACTTTTACGACGTTCTGGACATCGTCCAGAAAGGCGCGGCCGATTTACCAGAAAGCGCCATAAAAGATTTAGAACTGGACGATTTACACAACTTTGTTTATCGACTAAAAGAGAATGTCGGCGAGATAGACGAAAAACTAATACTTGACTATTTGAACGCGGATAACCCAGACAACGTAACAAAAGCCGCCGAGTTTATAATAGCGAACGGCGACAGTATGCTAGACAGGGATTTAGAAAGCATAGGTGAAGTAATTGCGGAGTTAGAAGAAAACGGTGTCGATATATACGACCTTTCAGAAGATGATGTTGCGTCCGTATTGAATGGTGAAAGAATATGAAGGACTATCTAAATATATACACGTTGCCTAAAAAGGCATTTAACATTACATTTACAAAAGAAGGCAAAGCGCGTTGTAATAACATTATCACGTTTGACATTGAAACAAGTACGTATTTTGCCTATGGAAAAAATATGTATCTTTCCGAGAAAGAACTAATTGAACGTTTTAAGCCTAGCGAACTTTCCGAAAGTTTGACGGAAGAAGGGCGCGCACATCTCATCGAATACTGGTCAGACAGAACGGAAAGTTTTATGCACGACGCGCAAGCAGATAAGGAATGTGGTGCCGTGTGCTATCTCTGGCAGTTCGGAATTGATGATAAATACTACTACGGGCGCGACTTAAAAGACTTCAAAACGGTATTAGACTTTTTAGCCGACAAAAAAATATATTGTAAAATCTTTGTACATAATCTTTCTTACGAATACTTTTTCTTGCGTGGTGTACTGGACTTTGAGAAAGTCTTTTTCACAGACCGCCGAAGTATATTATATGCGGAGTATAACGGTCATATTTTTGCGTGTACCTACAAACTAACTAATTTATCATTAGCCGCATGGGGCGCCCAAAACGGCATTGAAAAACTTAAAACTCTTGAATATGACAAGAAAGTTCGTACGCCTAAAACACGCCTAGAACGTGAAGAACTGGACTACGGACAGCGGGATTTAGAAGTTATGTACGTGGGTTTAAAATCCTATGTTGATATATACGGCGACGTCTGGCGCATACCATACACCCAGACGGGAACCTTGCGCCGCGACATAAAAGACACGTTTAAAAAGAATGTGTACTATCATAATATGTTAGTAAACATGATGCCAAAATGCGCCGACGACTTGAAGTTTTTAAAAGCAGTATTTTCTGGCGCTATCGTTATAAGTAACCCAGAAAACACAGACATAATTTTAAAAGACGTAATGTCTTATGATAAGACAAGCGCCTATCCATTCATACAATGCGTTAAAAAGTTTCCTTGCACAGAATTTACTATTGCCGATACAAACACGGACATATACAAAGACGACGAAAAGCATCATTTATACCAGATACGCTTTTATGATGTGCAAGCAAAAACTGCAATACATTTACTACCGTCTTCAAAACGTATAGCCGCCCAGAACATGAAGACCGACAACGGCAAACTGATTTCGGCTGATATGTACGAGTGTTTCATGACGGAACTAGACGTAAAATACTTTGATATGTTCTATTCTGTCAATAAAACTAAAACGGAAATAGTAGTACACAAAGTTGCGGAGTCTGATTATCTTGACAAAGATTTAGTATTGCTTATACTTGACTATTATGCCAGAAAAACCACACTAAAAGGCGTAGAAGGTCAAGAAGTATATTACCAACGCGGCAAGGAAAAGCTAAACGCGGGGTACGGGTGCTTTGCAACAAACCCCGTTAAGCCGGAAATATACGTAGACGGTTACGACGCGCCCGATTTTGACGACAGAACGCGAACTGATGATTATATAACAGGAAAGCTAATAGAAAAGTTTTCGAAAAAATGGGGTGAAATAGTCGCCTATTCATGGGGCATTTATGTTACATCATATCAGAGGTTTCTACTTGCGGAAATGCTATATAAATGTATTCAGAAAGTAGGCACAAGCGCTTTTGTATATTCTGATACAGACTGTCTAAAAGGTTTTTGGGAAAAGTGCGTTTCACTTTTTGAAGCGGAAAACAAACGCATTGAAAAAGAGATACGGGAAGTCTGCGCCACGCGTGATATTGACTTTGATTTATTTCAACCGAAAGACCAAAAGGGAACACATCACCTTCTGGGGGTCTGGGATTATGAATTGACGTATGCGGAGTTTAAAACGCTCGGTCAAAAGCGCTATGCTTTCAAAAAATACAAAGACGATAAGAAAAAAATCGTAGACGACAAAATATATCTTGTCGCGTCTGGTGTACCCAGAACGGCGCCCGCGCCGAAAACGCTAGACGACTTCCACGACAAGACAAAGTGGAATATATTTAAAAGCGGAAAAAAGTTAGTGCAATACAAAGACGGTGACAACTTATGTGTTACACTAAACGCGGGGCGTTACGATGAATACAAAGTAACAAACCCTTGCGCCGTAACAATGCGTAGTATGTCATACAACCTTTCTTTGAGTCGCGCATATAAGGAAGTGTTGCTGATGTATAAAAACAAAAAACAATAGGGAAAGGCGGTATTTCACATGAAACATTTTAAGGCTACAAAGGTATATCAGAAAAAAAAGAAGGAACCAGAAAGACGTATAAAAGCGTATGTTTTAATTGACGATGTAGCGGGCGAACGTCTTACGTTTAATAATGAAATACCCGCTAATGAAGAATTATACGCACGTCTGGCGGCGTATGATGTACTCGTTAAGCATGGAAAATTGAATGGGTACTATCGTTGCTTTCTGACAAAAGACTATGTTCTAGTTTAGTCAATAAAAAGTTTCAACCCCTTCATGCGCGGAAGGGGTTAAAACTTTTAAGACATTGTAAAAACTCGTCGCCCGATAAGTCATTAGGGTATACAACCTTATTTTTCCGTATTAAATCCCGCATAAGATTATGTTGCGGAAGTGTCGCGCGGTTCCAACGGTTTTCTACCGTCTCAAACTTTTCAGTGAAAATATCGCGGCTTTTGGTGAGTCGTAAGTCTTGACGCGTGAACGGGTACACGTACAAGTACGGCGCGTCTTCATAAAACAATATCATCATTTTAAAACAGAAAGACATATACTCATAGAAACAAGTATATAATACCTCTGCGTCTTCTAGTTTAAAAAACAAGTGTGGATGCTCTCCACTTTCCCATTCATTCCCGCTTATACTGTCGCGGGATTTTCCGAGTGCGAGACTTGCGCTATGGTCTACTGTGTTTTCCGCGTATTCGACTGCAATAAACTTTTCTAGCGTGCAAGGTTCGCCGTTTTCGTCTTTACTCGGAACCGCTACGCGATAATCTGCAATAGTACCTACTTTCTGGGCGCGTACATTTTTCAGTGACCAATACTCAAAGTACGGGCAAAGTCTGGAAACGGTATTGCCTACAAGCCACAGGCGCGCCGCGCCGTTTCGTTGAATGGTGGATACCAAGTTTTCAAGGATAGTACACTCTTCATCAATATATTTTCCGCGCGTGAGTGCTTCCTCTAAAAGTACGTTGTAAATAAATTCATAATGCAACGACTTTTCTTTTTCGGCAAATTGTAACGAAAAGGCCGCGCCGAAAAGCATAACACTTTCTTTGTCTATTTCATTTTCGTTCTTTTTGCAAATAAATAAATCACCCGCTTTGTAAAAGATATTATTATACTTTCCTTCCGTTCTTTTTTCTAGCCATTTTATAAAATTCGGGTCGCGAAAATATTTATCTACAGTTGACTTTTTAATTTCCGCGCTATGACGTCGGACATATGCAAGTCCACCCTTACCGTCTAAAAAGTCTTCTACGGCTTGTTGCAAAACGGCAAAACTTTTACCGTTTGAACGCGTGCCGTAAATAATATTTATGTCCGCATTGTGCCGCATTATTTTTTTACATGAGTAAAAAGTACCCTTCATAGTTTTTTCTTCCTTTCTTTTAGTCGTCAAAAAATACACCCTTCCGCAAGGTCGCGCCGTAAGTCTTCCAGAACGTCCACGGGCGCTTGTATTCCCGACAAGTCTATGTTAGGGTCTACTTCCGTATAACCAGAACACGCACCCAAAACCATATTGACGTTCAACGGTAAGCCCTTTTCATGCGCATACTTTGCAGACATACACGGCACGCCGCGTTCGATAAGTAAGTACGGCCGCCGTACGCCGAGAAACGCGGTTGATGAATTATAATTGTTGCTTTGTGCTAGACTAGGTGTCATGTTTAATGCAGACATAGCACTACCCGCAATTCCAACAGGCTTTCCTGCCGCGACATTAGCCGCAAGTGACATACTACCCGTGACAAGCCCGCTTACCATAGACGCGTAGTTTACACCCGTAACGGGTATATGCAAACATGCGCAACCGCCGTACTGACCGATTACAGTATTTGCGAGCCTTGAAAACTTTGAATTGCAATACACGAAAGCCATAAACGACCCGTCGACAATGTTGAAACGGTACTTTACTGACAGCGTTGAGCCGTGCCAGAACTCCGGCTTTAAGTCTACAAAGCCGACGAACGGCAAAAACAGGCGCGCCCGACATGCTGTTATATCCATAAAGTTAGCATATTGTGACGGTATGGTAACACTACCACAATCGAAGTCTATATAGTCGCTTAACACTTTAGGCGCGGCTATATCAATTTCACGGGCGCCGCATTTAATATTTTCAGACCCGCCTACACTAGGCGATACGGGTATTACGTGACAGTCTATAACATAGTCTATTGCTTTCCCATTGATAACCATGTCAATTACAGAAAAGTTTTGGTCGACAACTTGCGTGTTGAAAAACGCGGCGGGGCTTATCAACAACTGTACTAATAATTTAAGTACGTCTTCCGTCGAAGTAATGCCTGTTGCGTCTTGAATAATAGCAGATAACGACGGAAAGAGTTTAGCGCCGAAGTTATTTAAAAGCCCTTGCGTTACTTTGTATGCGTGATAAAATCCCGCCGTGGTAACGCCTATGGTCGGCATATCTGGGACGGGTACGGGCGTACTATCATGGTCAAACGCGGGAAGTTCCCCGTCCTGTCCGTAACCTTCGGGTTCGCTTTCGGGTCCAAAAGCGGGGTCAGACGTGACCGGACCCGCCGTAGAATTGTACACGTCTTCAAGTGTTTTAACGTTCAAAATATTATTGCTATGCGACGGAAAAATATTGTATGAACTCCCGTTTGAATACATGTAATAAGCAAGTAATTGATAACCAACTACGCGCCCGTCCGCGTCGTCGTCGATGATTTTTAACCATGCAAAAAAGTTAGTAATATCGTGGCGGTTATCCGTGTCTAAATTAGATACTATCTGCGTTTCGGCTAAACCATAGTTTAAGTTTGCGTTCCAGTAAAGATAGGAAAGATTAGCGTTACGCGGGCGCAACTCGCAGACAATAGGCGACGAATACCCGTTGTCGTTAATGGGTTTTACCGCCACATTGATAAGCGCCATTGTAGTAAGCGCGGGAACACTTACCCGCGAAAAGTGCGAGCCTAAATACTGGGCGCGTTCTTCTTCGTCGTCGGGTAAAACGGCATCGTGGTAGCGTCCACTTGAAATAACGGCGCTATGGTTCCACCCGTGAACGTGTACTTCGTCGCATATTTTCAAACCGCCTAGCAAAGTCTGATATGCCATTGTTTTTCCCCTTTCTATCCCACCGTGATTAAAACTATACTGTCGTTATCCATAGCGTTCGGAAACGGCTTTGAAACAACTTCTTCATACGCTAGGCCGATGTATTTTTCGTCTATAATATATCCGTTATAGACATTTTCGTTTCTGGTGACAGTTCCAGAAAGTGCGCGTATCTGATTAGCAAAAGTCATACGTCTATCGAGTTCCAACGTAACTTTTACATAACCGTTTCCGAAGTCTTTTACGCTGACGTAATAGTAAGCCGCCCAAGAAGGAATAAAAGCATAGTTTTTATCCTCTATGTTTTGACCTTTCGATATTTCCATAACGACAGGACGGTATTGCGTCGCGTCTTTCAAATTTACGTCAAGCGTCACAGCGTCAGTTAAAACTTTCGATACGCGGCGTTTGTCTGATGCCGTTTTATAAAAAACTACGTTCATACTATGTTCACTTCCTTTTTCTGAAGGTCTGCGATTTCCGCGCGGTACTGGTTACGGTCAATTTTACCGCCCGTATTGGTATACTGCCATATCCCCCAAGGTTCAGTAGGCGGCGTTTTAGAATACTTCGCGACCCACGCCCACGGGATAATAACGCCGTGGCGCCGTAACGCTTTATATTCAGACTCGCACGCGTAGACGTAAGGCGCAACGCCCGAAAGTTCCTCTATGCGGTTAATAGCCTGTTGTAGTGCGTTACGGTGCGCGGGGTTTGCATAGTCGCTAAACTTTTGCACGTTGTTAGCGCGTTCAAAGTCTAGTGCATAGATGCACTTTCTTATTCCCGTTTGTCTGGATATTTCACGAACGGAAATAAGAAAGTTTTGCACTTCTACGTTGATGTTTGCGGCATTTTTATCACACCGCATAAAGTGGTAGAATATAAAAGTCTCCACCATATCTTTTACAGCGTTGACGTGTGCAACGGCTTTTTTATCGCGTATGTTTGCGCCTTCTGATGCTTTCACGGCGAGCACCTTGTCTTCATTCAGTCCGACTAAATGTTTAACCGTGTCGGGATTTTGCCATACTGAAACGTCATAAAACTGTATCATTTTTTGTCGTCCTCGCTTTCTCTCTCAATGCGCTTTTCCTGTTTCTTTACATAGTCCTTTACTACCGCCATAGTTTCCCGCAAGTCAGACATGAGTTTATAGTCGCGGAACATAAAGTAAATCAGACATGCAACACCGATGCCGTTATTTGCGAATAAATCAATAATTTCTTTCATTTTTAAAATCCCCCTTTCAATATACCGAGATACAAGCCGCGCCCAGAATATACGAAGTTACTTCTTCGTAAAAGTTGCACGCTATCAACTCTTTTTCAAGTTCCACATAGTCGCGCGCGGATAATTCCAGAATAGCGCGACGCGTCATATTGTCTTCACGGTCTTCGCGTGTGTCCGTGTCCGTCCTTGCCTGTCGTGTATCCGTGTCTATGTGGGCGTCCGTTGTCGTTTTGTCGGTAAACGCGTCCGTATGCTGTTCTGTCTTTCCGCGCGCGGCAAAGGTTGAAACGTCGAACGGGCTTGTATAGTCTGTATTAGTGTTGTTTCTAATAGCGTTTGCAACACTAATAACCGTCTGCCCGTACTGTTTCTGCATCACGTCCGCACCGTAGGCTTTCCGCGTTACGTCCTCGCCGTACTCATTTTGTACCGTTTCGACTACCAACGTGTCGGTAAGTTTTTTGTCGGCTAAATCTGCATAGCGTTTCAAGTCACTTTCATGTGTTGCAAGATTATAATACATAGCATCATACGCGGCTTTCATTTTTTCGGGGTTTGTATCGGCGTGCCAGAACTTACAACGCAAGACGGACTCCGAGTGCATACTTTTTAAAAACCCGTCTAAAAGCGTCGCGGAAATATAACTTGCGTACGTCGGCGCATAGTTATATTTTAAAACTATAGCCGCGTATAACCCTGTGTAGTCTGTACCGTCGAGTGTCGGGTCAAATAGTGCCGTTAGTGTCACGTTCTGCGGTCTGTCCATTTTCGCCTACCTTCCTTTCTTTGTTTTCTTCGTTTTCGGGTGTACCGTTTCCGTCAATGTCTGCAAGACATTCTACGTAAATATTAGTACCAAAAAGCGCGTTCATGTCTTCACATGCTTTTTTTCTACATTCCCACATTTCCGAAACGTTAAGCAACATTAAAGCGCTATCGTTTTTCACCTCTTCTGTAATAAGTCTTTCTTTTTTGTCGGGTAAGCGTTTGATGCCCATTAAGGAGTAATACTCGGCAAGTACGGTTTTGCGTGCGTCCATAAGGTCGCGTAATGCGGTGCCGTGTACGTGTTCATTTTTTTCATGCGTGAAAGAAATGTTTGCTTTGTTTACAATAGCACTAGGCTTTCCGTTATATAGTCCAGAATAGAAAGCGTTAGCGCTATCTTTGCCCGCGTCATTCGATGCTATAAAAATGTCTTGCGTTCTGCTATTGACCGTTTCGCATATAATCGAAAGGTCAATATGCGCTAGCTTCATAGCGTAGTCAAACGCGAAGAAGTACGTAGGGATGTACAAGTAAGAGTTGACCGCTAAAACTCCGTCGATGCCTATCTCTTTATTGTAGTCTTCGGGCGTGTCCCCGTTGCGGAAACAAAAGTTATAATCAGTCGGTAAGCCGTAAACGTCCAGACCATAGGGCGACGCGTCAACCGCCGTAACCTTGTCTTTGTACTTCACTATTCCAGATATGCCGCTAAAAAATAAACGTCTTTCTAATTCGATAGGAAAACGCTTGTTGTTTTCGTCGATACCGTTATATTTAAATATACCCGCCGCCGTTTGAAAAAGATAAAACATGTTTTTGCGGAAAGTATAGTCAAGGTCATAAGATTGTTTCAAGTCGCGCGTAGTAGTTTCCATGAACTCGCGCCACGTATTACTTTCAAGGTTTCGTCTCATTTTTTAGTCACCAAAACTTTCTTTTTTGAAAAACCCCCGCCCGCCGTAGCGGACGAGGGAAACAACGGGCGTATTATGCTACGTCGATGTAGAACACGACGCCCTGTTCCGAACGGTCTACATAGTAGCCGATTTCCGCGGCCTTTTTCGTGTTCTGCCGTTCACAGTCAGGGTTCCACCAAGACAGGACGCGCTCATCACGTACAAGCGTGCCTACGCGGTCATGGTCATACATGAAAGCAACGACGTTAGCACGCGGGTTAACCATAGGTGTAGGGTTGGGGCTAGTTCCCGTAGTGAGTGATACTTCGACTTTTGACGCGTCCGCCAAAGACATAGTATTTCCGCTGGCCTGCCATGCGCGTACCTCACGATAGCCTTTCAGTTCTGCAAGTTCTTTATGATACGTGTCAGAAAGCATGTAAGTTTCCATAGCAGACGCGAAGGAAGACAGAACGTCAAGCCGAAGTACCGCGTCTTCCGTCCAACGGTCAGCGCCGATACCATTAAAAAGACGGGAAGGTGCCGTTTCGTCAGTCAGCCACTTTTTAGTACGCTTAATGCGTTCTGCGGCGAACCGTGTAAACGTCGGCACAAGTGCCGCCTGTTCAACAGTAACGCCAGACGGTAACGGCGTCCAACCCGCGACAACGGCCGCCGCGTTGTATTCCGTGCCGAGGTTGACCGACTGACCGTCGCGGAAGGCAAGTTCAAGTGCAACGTTACGCGCCAGTCTTTCGTTGTCGTTGACCGAAAGCGTGAAAGCGTTATTCATATCGGCGTCAAGCATGGAAAGGAAAGAGCCCATTTCTGCGAAGTTCAAAAAAGTTCTTTTTAACTGGTCGCGCGGCGCCACAACGGGCTTTGTCTGGTAAGCCGCGATTTTATGATAGACAGTCGACGTGAAGTCCGTTACATCATTGTAGCGGTACGGGTCGGTCTGTGTCTGACTCCATGACGCACTTTCTTCTACTTCGCGGATATGCCGCACCTGATTTTTCTGGAGTGCGATGCCCCAGTCGACCTCGGTGCGTGCGGTACTAAAACGGTCTGCGCGCTTTAACAGTTTGTACTTGTTGTCTACACGGCCGATACGGTCGGCAATTTTGCGCCAGAATACATCGGTGTTTCTGTCGGTGCGCATAATCTGGTCGCCAAGCGATACAAGGCTATCGCCGTCTAATGCGTCAATAGCCGTTGCGCCGAGGGTCTGTTGTGCCGCGGCGTTTACGATACTTGCGATCTGGTTAACTTCCATTGTTTAATCCTCACTTTCTTTGTTGTTGTCGTCCGTTTCTGCGGGTGGCGTTTCTTCTTCGGGTTCGTCCGTCTTCGGTTCCTGTTTCGGTTCCGCTTTCGGTTCGGCTTTTGGTTCCGTCTTCGGTTCCTGTTTCGGTTCAGACTTTGTGACATTGAGTCGCGCGCCCGTCGGTTCCTGTTTCGGTTCGGCGTTCTTTTCGGCGTCTTCGATAACTTTCAATTTGTCGTCAAGTGTAACCACTTTTCCCCCTTTCCGTTTTGCCGACTAAAAATATTTTATAGACGAACAAAACTAATTTTTTAAAGATACATTTTTTCTTGTGCCTGTGTCTTTTCATACTTTCAGTTTACCATTGTTTATAAGTTTGTCAAGTTATAAACAGGGTTATAAACAAAGTGTTGATAAAGTTATAAACAAAGTTATAAACAATTTTAGACTTGTTGTTTATAACTTTTGACCACAAGATGTAGTGTCA